>Ga0307511_10000139_pt1 | contig 67385 bp, 47 predicted proteins | sample 13_EM_MG_FD_200266 | JGI IMG/M metagenome (GOLD analysis project Ga0307511, IMG submission 200266) | Populus trichocarpa ectomycorrhiza microbial communities from riparian zone in the Pacific Northwest, United States - 13_EM | ecosystem: Host-associated > Plants > Roots > Unclassified | place... | reverse complement strand
CTATATTCCCATTATTATGCTCACTGCCCTGGGAACAACAGACGACAAAGTGGAAGGCTTTGATGCTGGCGCTAATGATTACCTGGTAAAACCTTTCGATTTCCGGGAGTTGTATGTCCGGATCAGGGAATTGCTGAAGCGGGCGAAGACGGGCGAAAATGCCGCTGAAAAAATTATTTTAAAGGCCGGAGATCTTGAAATGAACCGGAAAACCAAGATCGTTCAGCGGAATAATAAGGAGATCAATCTGACCCGGAAGGAGTTCAAATTGCTGGAATATATGCTGAATAACCAGGGGAGGGTGCTGTCAAGAGCCGAAATTGCGGAGCATGTCTGGGACACCGCTTTTGACACGGGCACCAATTTTATCGATGTCTATATCAACTATCTGCGGAAAAAGATCGATAAGGAGCATGCAATCAAATTAATTCATACCCGGCCGGGGATCGGTTTTATTCTAAAAGAACGCCCATGAAGATCCGGTTAAAGCTAACGCTGTTGTTCACGGGGTTGTTTGCCATCCTGCTGCTGGGGTTTTCTCTGGTGATCTATTTTTCCAATGCCAATCAGCGGGAGGAGGAATATTTCAAGCGGCTCCGGCAACTGGCGATCACGAAAACCAATTTGCTGCTGGGCGCCAAAGTGCAACCCTATGTTCTGCAACTTATCTATGAGAACTCTCTGAATACCCTGCCCCAGGAGGAAGTGGCTATTTATGATACCGACTTTCATCTGCTCTATCACGATGCAATGGATATAGATAAAGTAAAGGAGACCACGGGTATGATCGACAGCATCCGGACGTTGAAAGAGATCCATTTCTATGTGGAGGACCTGCAGGCGATCGGCTTTGTATATGTCTTTCAGGGTAAGACCTATGTCATCACAGCCGCAGCGAAGGATGACTACGGGCTCAGTAAACTGACGACACTGCGGATCGCACTGGCGCTCTGTTTCGTCATGGCGATCCTGCTTACCCTGCTGGCGGGGATCTTTTTTTCCCGGAAAGCCCTGGGACCGGTCTCAGAAATGGTGGAGAAAGTGGAAGAAATCACTGCTTCCCATCTCGATCTGCGGATCGGCGCAGGAAATGGGAAAGATGAAATAGCCGAGCTGGCCCTTACCTTCAACCGGATGCTGGACCGGCTGGAAAATTCATTTGAAGCTCAAAAACAATTTGTCTCCAATATTTCCCATGAGCTCCGGACACCGCTGGCTACCATCATCGCGGAATTGGAGGTATCGGCCATTAAAGAGAGAACCACTGCTGAATACCAGGAAATGATGCGGTTGGTCCTGCAGGATGCGCGAAAGCTGTCCCGGCTATCCAATGACCTGCTCGACCTGGCAAAAGCCAGCTATGACCAGGCAGGGATCGCTTTTAAAGAGCTGAGGCTGGATGAGGTCCTGGTGGATGCGCGCGAGGGGGTATTAAAACCGAATCCTGGTTATCGGGTGGAATTGCTTTTCGAAAAGGAGATCGAAGAAGACGATTGTATTTCCATTAAAGGGAATGAATATCTGCTGAAGGTTGCCTTTTCCAATCTCATCGAGAACGCCTGCAAGTTCTCTGACAATCAGCAATGTTCCGTCGCCATCAGTTTCAAGGAAAACAATCCGGTCATCTATTTCATAGATACCGGGATCGGTATAGCGCCCCAGGACCTTCCTTCTATTTTTACGCCTTTCTACCGGGGAGAGAACAAGAAATATGCAGAAGGGAATGGTATCGGGCTGTCCCTTACTTCCAGGATCATTCTACTTCACCACGGAAATATTTCAGTCGATTCCAGGATAGGAGAAGGAACGACGTTTACCATTGGGCTGCCTCATTCCTGATTTCAGCCTTTCTTCAGAATTACTACAGAATCCCCTAACTATTTTCTAATAGATTTATAATTGGTCTCTAACAGGCTGCTGGGGAGAACTGTTCTAATTTTGATCGCATTATTATTTAGTATGAGGCTATTTCTTTATGAGGCATTGCTGGGATGTATCTGCCCTTTTTTCGTCAATGCGCAGGATAATTATGAAATACAGGTATACGGCGCCCAAACAGTAGCCAAGGGGAGTACGATGGTGGAGCTGCATAGCAATTATACATTCGACGGGCAGAAGACAGCGGAGAATGGAGTACTGCCTACCAACCATGTTGATCATGAGACGGTCGAGATCACCCATGGGTGGAATTCCTGGTTCGAGACGGGTTTTTATTTTTTCAATACCATCGGAAGCGATCACCGCACTACTTATGTAGGAAGCCATATCCGGCCAAGGGTGATGGCGCCTGCATCGTGGAAATGGCCGGTAGGAGTCAGTCTTTCACTCGAAGCGGGTTATCAGAAAAGGGAATACAGCGAAGATGACTGGAGCCTTGAAATAAGACCTATTGTGGACAAGCAAATGGGAAAATTGTACGTTTCCTTCAATCCTACTTTTGATAAGTCCTTTCACGGAGTCAATAAGAATCAGGGATATGTGTTTTCGCCCAACCTGAAAGCGGCTTACAATGTAACAAAGGTCATTGCCGGCGGATTCGAATATTATGGAGCTTTGGGCCCTCTGGACCATATTCAGCCTTATCAAAGCCAGGAGCATCAGTTGTTCGCAGCCGTAGACCTGGATTGGTCGCCCGACTGGGAATTGAATTTCGGATATGGCTGGGGTTTTACAGAAAGTACGGATAATGCTATTTTTAAGGTTATTTTAGGATATAGGTTCCATAAACGAGGCAAATAATGAATACTATAAGCGTTTTTTCTGCTGAACAGATCAATGAGATCCCAGGATTTAATGACAGATATTCGCTGGCGATCCGAATCTGGCATTGGATTTTTTTTTTATTCCTGACAGCTACCCTGGTCACCGTCCTGCTGGCTTCTACTGTTTTCAGGACTCGGAACAATATATCCCTGGTGCAGGAACAATTGCAGGAGAAAAGTGTTATTGTCAGCAATGACCAGGCGAGGGCGGTCGCCCATGCCTACAACGATAAATTATGGATCCTGCATACCTATATCGGGTATGTGTTGTGCGTTTTCCTGCTTGCCAGGATCCTGATAGAGATCACGCGACCCGGGGAGGAGAAATTGGGCGCCAGGATCAAAAAAGCAATGGGTTTCAGAGCGGTCCTCCCGGAGGATAAGATGGAGCAGAGGCATTATCTCCAGGTGAAATGGGGGTATGTCGTCTTTTATCTTCTGATCCTGATCATGGCATTGACCGGGTTGGGGCTTGCTTTTGAAGACGCGCCCTTCTTAAAAACCTTTCATGGAGCCATTAAGCAGGTGCACAGTTTTGTGCAATATTTTATCTATGCCTATATTCTGTTGCACCTGGCAGGGGTCATCCGGGCCGATCTGGGCAAATATCAGGGCCTGGTCTCCGGGATGATCCATGGGAAAAAACGAGTGTAAATGCGGTAGTTGATCAACTGGTTTTCAACGGTCGGATTTTACTGGCAATAGTATAAGCTCTACAGGCCCGGCTGTCCCCTATCTTTGTAAAATAAGCACACAACAATGGACCTTCAATTAAAAGGAAAGACTGCCCTGGTAATGGCAGCCAGTAAGGGATTGGGAAAAGCCTGCGCCACCGCCCTGGCGATGGAAGGCGTTGATGTCGTCATCGGCGCCCGTGACCGGGACACCCTGGAAAAGACGGCGGACGAGATCCGCGCCCTGGGACGGGGGCGGGTATTGGCCGTTCCTTCAGATGTCAACAAGCCGGAGGATGCCGAAAGGATCGTCGCAGCCGCCGTATCCGAATTCGGGCGGATCGATATCCTGGTGAACAATGCAGGAGGGCCTCCTTTTGGGAAATTCGAATCCTTTGACGAAGCCGCCTGGCAATCGGCCTTTGAATTGACTTTACTAAGTACGGTAAGATCCTGCCGCCTGGTGATCCCTCACCTGAAAAAGACAGGCAGTGGCCGGATCATCAATATCACCAGCCTCTCTGTCAAAACCTTTTTGGCGAACTCCGTCCTTTCCACCAGTCTGCGTATGGGAGTGGTGGGCATGGCCAAACTTTTATCGGATGAACTGGGGCCGGATAATATAACGGTTAATAATGTAGCTCCCGGCCTTATCCTCACCGACCGGGTGAAAGACACCCTTCCTAAAAACCCGCCGCCAGGTACTACGGTAGAACAATTACTGGCAGAACGGGCAAAAGACATTCCTTTACGGCGGATCGGCCGGCCGGAAGAACTGGCTGCCCTGGTAACATTTCTGGCATCCCCTCTGGCAGGCTATATCACCGGAGCTACGATCCAGTGTGATGGGGGTGCGGTGAGGAGCAGCTTATAGCTGCGAGCTACAAGCTGCAAGCCGTGAACAGCTGCAAGCTATTAGCTTCGAGCTGCAAGCCAGCTATTTATAAGCAGGCAGATGTGTTATTAAGTCTGGCTAGCGGCTAATAGCTTGAAGCTTGCAGCTACTCCTTCCCCCCGACCTCATCATCCCGTTTCTTAGTGAGGATATTGATATTCACCCCCCATTCTGCCAGAAGATACACCAGTTCCAATTCTACTTTCACTTCCTTATACCGCCAGTCTCCTGTAGTCAGCCGCAGGGTGCTGGTGGTAAAAGGGGCCTCTTCCCTGGCAGGCTCCCATACTCCCTGAAGATAAATGATACTGCCATCCACCAGCCTGAGATAACAATGCTCCAGCTTCTTGTACAATTCATGGTATTGGTGAGCGGCCTTTTCAAATTCATCACTGTTGTACATTTTAGCCTGCCAGCTTACCGTCGTATCATCCACAGAATGATAACGGGTAATCGTGCAACGCTCGGCCCCGGCCAACTGCACCATCGAAGCATAATTCTCGAATTCGCCCTGTGCCAATACCAATTCCCCTTTGATATTACGCAGGTTAAACGGGAAGTCGGTAAGAACAGCCTGTATCACTTCCTGGAAAGGCAGCACTTTCGTATGAGCGCGCAAAAAGGAATCGACTCTTGCCAGGGAGTCCGCTCTCAATGAGTCGGCTATTAACAAAGAATCTGCTGTCTGCAGGGGAGCTGCTCCTAAGTGACTGTCCGATCCGGGCGAATCTGTTTTCTTTCCGGTCGTGGGAGCGGTCAACACGCCTGCATCGATCATGACAAGGGAATCGGCATGATCGAGTCGATGAGTCTTCCCCGGCAGCTCAACCCGGGGCTGTTTGTCTGTCTGTGCAAAAGAGGGGTATTCCACCATTACGGCAAGGAATAGGGTCATTATGGTTTTCATGTGATAGGAATTTGTGCGACAAGACTAGTCAATTGAGTTCATTCGTCATAATACCATTTATCCACTTTTCCACAATCGGGAGGTTTTATGTACTTTCGGCAAAACAAATGCGATGCAACACCTCAAGGATATTCCTTCTAAACAGACATTACCCGGTTTTTCCGGCAAAATGGTCCATGGAGACAGCAGTTCCCTGGTCTTCTGGGACATCAAAAAGGGGGGTGTTTCTCCGGAACATCACCATGTTCATGAACAGATCACCTATGTCATGGAAGGCGAACTGGAAATGGTGATCGGTGGAGAGAAATACCTGCTTACCCCAGGGACCGTACATGTTATTCCCTCTCATACCCCTCACTCGGCCATTGCGATCACCGATTGTAAGATCATTGACTCCTTTGCCCCGGCCAGGGATGATTATCGTTAATAAATCCTATTCTATGGCAGATACTACTACTCACCAGCATGATCATAGTCAGGACCACGGTCAGCGGCATGACCATGGCCCTGAGGGCACTTCTTCTCCTGGCCATAGTCACGACCACGCTCATGGCTTCGGTCATCACCATCATGCCGTAGACCCCAAACAGGTCAACCGGGCCTTTGTTATCGGTATTGTGCTGAACTTTGCCTTTGTGCTTATCGAGGTGGGAGTAGGCCTTTCCATTCACTCTTTGTCCCTGCTGTCGGATGCGGGGCACAACCTGGCGGATGTAGCCAGCCTGGCCATGTCCCTGATAGCCTTCCGGCTGCTCAAAGTGAAGCCTACGGAAAAATACACGTACGGTTACAAAAAGACGACGATCCTGGTAGCTTTGCTGAACGCAGCTATCTTACTGGTATCTCTGGGAGCGATCGGCTATGAGGCCATACATCGTCTTATGGATCCGCAGCCTTTGCCGGGAAAGACTATTTCCATCGTAGCGGCGATCGGCATCGCCATTAATGCCCTCACCGCCCTCCTGTTCTTCCGCAATAAAGAAAATGACCTGAATATCCGGGGCGCCTTCCTCCACCTGTTGTCGGATGCGATCGTCTCGGCGGGGCTGGTCATCGGCGGCCTCATCATATTCTACACGAATTTGTTCTGGATCGATGCGGCCCTGAGCCTTGTCGTTGCCATCATTATCCTGTTCAGCACCTGGAGCCTGTTGAAAGATAGCCTGCGCCTTTCCCTGGATGGGGTGCCCGAAGGGATCGAGCTCACTAAGATCAAAACCGTAATTAGCAAGATGAAGGGCGTAAAAGACTTTCATCATATCCATATCTGGGCGATCAGTACGACGGAGAATGCCCTTACCGCCCATTTGGTAGTCGACCGCAACAGCGATATGGCTGCCGTCGAAGCGCTCAAACATCAGATAAAACATGAATTGCTGCACCAGAATGTACAACATGCGACCCTGGAGATCGAAACGGAGAATGCGCCTTGCGAGGAACCGGATTGTTAGTTTACAAAGCCCCAAAAGAAGCCAAACTTGAGCAACAGACCCGGAGAGGGGTAACTCGGCGTCACAAAATTATTGTTATAAAAGCCGAATCCATTCGGACTGAAAGTCATAGCATTCAAATTCTCCGCACGGACATAAGCCGTAAAACTACGGATCCGTAAATGAAGATATAAGGCGATATCCGGCAAATGCTGCCGGACCGTTGTGTCACCCTGGGTAAAGAACTGCCCGGTCAGGGGCGCATACCCGTCGGCCTTGTAACCACTGACATAACGGACCTCCGTACCAAAACTGATATTCAGGTTCGGGAATCCTAAACTACCGTCGTATCCCAACTGGTTGTTCATAACGAGCAGAGGTACATGCACCGGGGATGTTCCTGCCGTCTGTTGCAGGGTCACCAGGGTACGCCAATGCCAGACCCTGGAAAGGCTGAATTGCTTCTGAAGGCTGACCTGCAGGAGGTTGAACAAAGTAGACTCTTGTCTTTCCTTATAGTAATCCGTGAAATAGGAATAATTGCTCATCAGGTAATAGGATGCCTTCAATCTCAGGTCATGCTGCGGCTGCTCCAGGGAGGCAAAGATATGGGTGGTATTCTCTTTGGAGAAAGCCGTTTTCGTCGTATCATAATAGAAGCTGCTGGTACGGTCGAATACAAAGGAGGGAGTCCGGTTGGCATTTTCAAATCCTACCTGTAAATATCCTATTTGCCTGCTCACCAGCCTTTTCAAACTTATATAGGCATTGTAGTCTCCGGAATTCATCCCATTGAGGTATAATTTCCCGAATGCCTCTACATCCCATTTCTGGTTGCGCGTCTTGTTCCGGTATTCTCCATGCACGAATACGTTCTGATCGTTCACCCGGTGCACCGTCGTGATCTGGCTGCCGGCTGCCAGGACAGCCGTGTCAAAAGTGCCTTTCAGCAGCTGGATGGAAGCTCCCGCCTTAAAGAATTGCTGGGGGTTTTTCGAATCCGGGAACTGGTAAATGGAAAAATCGTTGGTAACATCCCGCCATTGATCCTGGCGGTAAAAGCTATCCGTGGGAAGCACATAAGGCAAATTCATTTGGGCCGCGTAATACAGCGAATCCAGGGAATAAATGCCGGGGTTGTACTGATCGGTAAAACGATATTTATACGTGGAATAAGAAATCGTATGCTCCAGCCGCACCCGGGGATAGAAAAGAGGTATGACCGAAGTGTCCGTTACAATAGAATCTTTCTGCCCCAGGTCGTATTGCTGCCGCATCACTAAAGTGGTAGTCCAATAGCGGGTGCCGGTGGTGATGACAGGAGCAAAAGGATTGCTGGAAGCCCGGGCCAGGTTATTTCCCAGCTTTACCGGCAAGGTCGCCTGGTTGGAATAAGCCACGGAGTCCAGGTCGCCGGGATTTTGCAACCCTCCGTTATCAGACGCAGACAGCTTGCTGGCTACCAGTATAAAAAAGTTCTGGTAACGCTTGTTCTTTGACCGGTACCACGAGCTGAAACGATAGTTGTTGTGATTGCTATTCTCATTCTGGAAAGCGCCTACGGCATTAATAAGGCGATACTCGAAGGAGGCATTCCAGTTCGGAGTTATATTCTGCGTAGTCTGAACATCGATGAACTGTTCCGACTTACTTCCCAAAAGATACCCCAGTTCGGTGAAAGGCTTGGTGGTAGTATAGAATTTTGTATCCTCTGCCTTGAAAGTATAGAGATCGTAGGCATGCCATCCAGGATCCCAGCCCGATTGCATACGGGGAGAAAAGATCAGGTCACGGGCCGGCGTACCCACATTGCCCAGGTTGATCCAGGTGGAAGGCTCGGGCACCTTTCTCGAAAAATCCCGGATAGAGGAATCCATCTTGAGCAGTCTGCTCGAATCGAGGTAACGGAAGTTAAGGGTAATGGTATCGGCCTTACGATGCACGAGTGTATCGGCGCCACCGCTGGAACTTCCCCCGCCGCCAAAATTGCCGAACCTGCCTAAAGGATTTTGTGCGTGCAGCCCCAGGCCGGATAGCAACAAGATCCATAACAATCCGATATGTGGGTTTCGGCGATTCTTCACTGGTAAAAAAGTTCCGGTCAAGTTACTCATTAAGTGGCCTTCGTCGGTTATAAGAAAGTTAATGTTCCCTTTGAGTTATGTTATTTATTTTCCCGATGGGCCCCTGGCCCACTTTAGATATTATGGATTATAGTTCGGCAATCATCTCTCTGAATATGCCTGTCAGTTTAGGTTCCGCGGCGCTGGCAGCAGCCAGGACTTCCTCGTGCGTTATGATATTATCTTCTTCCCGGATACCCAGGTCCGTGATCACGCTCATGGCGAATACCAGCATTCCCACATGCCGGGCTGCGATCACTTCCTGCACCGTGCTCATCCCCACCGCATCCCCGCCGGCGATATGCAACAGTTTGTATTCTGCCCGCGTTTCAAAAGTAGGTCCCGTCACTCCGGCATAGACTCCTTCGTGCACAGGGATCTGCAACCGGGCAGCAATGGCCTTCCCCTTTTTGATCAGTGTCTTGTCATAAGGTTCGCTCATATCGGGAAACCGGGGCCCCAGTTCACTATCATTCTTTCCCAAAAGGGGATTGACCGTGAACAGGCTGATATGGTCGTTAATGATCATCAGATCCCCTACTTTGAACGCCTTGTTCATGCCTCCTGCGGCATTGGATAACAATAAGACCTCCACTCCCAGAAACTTCATTACCCGGATAGGGAATACTACCTGCTCCGGAGAATATCCCTCATAGTAGTGAAAACGCCCCGAAAGGACTACGACTTCCTGTCCGTTGAGGGTCCCGAAGATCAATTTACCCTGGTGCCCTTCTACTGTAGAAATGGGAAAATTCGGGATATCTTTATAGGATATCTCCTTTTCGATGCTGATCTCCCTGGAAAGATTGCCAAGACCGCTCCCCAGGATGATTCCGACCCGGGGCTTGCCAGAATGGAGGGTCCGGATAAAAGCTACTGTTTCTTCTAATTCCTGAATGATAGTGCGCGCCATATTTGATTGAATAAACGGCTGCAAACCTACGTCAAAAAGCTCAAATCCGGGTGATTTCCCCCTGTGGAGGGGATTCCATGATCACAAATTGTGATGATGGAATCGAAAGGCAATTTCAAAGGTCACAAATTGTGACCTTAAGATTCGAGGGGCATGGCAAGCATCCCAAATACCTCCCCTACGCCTTTACGGAACATGGAGTAACCATGTTGGCCAGCGTGCTGAAAAGCCAGAAAGCGGTCCAGATGAATATCGCCATCGTACGGGCGTTTATCGCCCTTCGCCAATACGCCATGAACTATGAAGAACTGGCTGAGCAGATAAACGAATTGCGTGACAAGACAGGAACACATGATGTCCAGTTGAACCAGATCTATGCTGCCATTGAAAACCTGCTAAAAGATAAGGCGGCCCAGGAAGACTGGAAAGACCACCGGCAGCGGATCGGCTACAAATCATAGGGTATTTATTTTAATGTGTACCAATGAATTCGAAAAAATCCAGCATTTCGCGATTCCGATTTTCTGCCCTATTTTCGTGTCAAATTTTCCAATAATGAACTTGCATGAATATCAGGCCAAGGATCTACTGAAAAAATACAATGTACCCGTACAGGAAGGCATACCGGTAGACAACTCGGGAGCTGCCGAAGAAGCCTATAAGAACCTTAAAGTTCAATACGGCAACAATTTCGCTGTTGTAAAGGCTCAGATACACGCCGGAGGGCGGGGAAAAGGAAAGATCCAGGGTACGGAACAACGGGGGGTAGCTGTCGGGAAAAGCGCCGAAGAAGTCAAGCAAATTGCATCCAACATATTAGGCGGTACCCTGGTGACCATACAGACGGGCCCTGCCGGTAAAAAAGTGAATAAGGTCCTCGTCGCCCAGGATGTATACTATCCCGGCGCCAACCCCGTGAAGGAATTCTATCTTTCTGTCCTCCTGGACAGGGCAAAAGGACAGAATGTGATCATGTACAGTACGGAAGGAGGAATGGATATCGAAGAAGTAGCACACAATACTCCCGATAAAATATATAAGGAATGGGTACATCCCGGAGGTAGCCTGCAGCCTTTTCAGGCCCGGAAAATAGCATTTAACCTCGGGCTCAGCGGGGAAGCGTTGAAGAATTGCGTAAAATTTGTCACCAATCTTTATAATGCTTACGTCGGCCTGGATTGCTCCATGCTGGAAATCAATCCGCTATTTAAAACCAGCGACGAAAAGATCATCGCCGTGGATTGCAAGATGAACCTGGACGACAATTCCCTGATGCGTCATCCCGAACTGGAAGCCATGAGGGATATCAGTGAAGAAGATCCCACCGAAGTAGAAGCCGGCAAATACAATCTGAACTTCGTCAAATTAGACGGTAATGTAGGCTGCATGGTAAATGGCGCAGGTCTGGCTATGGCCTCTATGGATATGATCAAGCTCAGCGGCGGAGATCCTGCGAATTTCCTGGATGTGGGAGGAACGGCTAATGCTCAGACCGTGGAAGCCGGTTTCCGCATCATCTTAAAGGATCCTAAAGTAAAAGCAATCCTCATCAATATTTTCGGAGGTATCGTACGTTGCGACCGGGTAGCCCAGGGTGTCATCGATGCCTATAATTCCATTGGAGATATCAAGGTTCCCATCATTGTCCGCCTTCAGGGCACCAATGCAGAGGAAGCGCAGAAACTTATTAAGGAGAGCGGTCTTAAGGTCCAGTCGGCTATTCTGCTCAGCGAAGCAGCGGCGCTGGTCAATAAGGCGGTCGCCTAAGGACGCCACAGGCGGACTGCGCGAAGCGCCATAATTAGATTCGAAGGTCTGAAAGTTCATCTTTCAGGCCTTCGCTCTTTCAGGCGCCTACGGTGCCTATTCTGTCATCTGCAGCCTCACCAAACTCCTGTACAACCCATCCTCCTCCCCCATCAATTCCTCATGTGTCCCCATTTCTTTTATCATCCCCTTTTCCAATACAATAATCTTATCAGCATAACGAATAGTAGACAGCCGGTGGGCAATGATAAAAGAAGTCCTGTTCTTCATCAGGTTGTCCAATGCCTCCTGTACTAATAATTCAGAAGCAGAATCCAGGGAGCTGGTAGCTTCGTCCAGCAGGAGTATCACCGGATTTTTTAAGATAGCCCGTGCGATGGCGATCCGCTGACGTTGTCCACCGGAGAGCTTGATGCCCCTGTCGCCTACCACGGTGTCATATCCTTCCGGAAATCCGCTGATAAATTCATGTGCATGCGCTTGCCGGGCGGCGTTTTCTATTTCAGCGGAAGTTGCCGAAGGCCGCCCATAGGCAATATTCTCCCGGATGGTGCCACCGAATAATAAGATGTCCTGCGGGACCAGCGCCATTTGTTTGCGCAGTTGGGACAGGGGAATATCCCCCGCGGGCCTGCCATCAAAGGAGAGGAATCCCGCATCCGGCTCATAGAAACGCAGGAGCAAAGCCGCCAGCGTAGACTTACCGGCCCCACTCGGCCCTACAAAAGCTATCTGCTGTCCTCTTTCCACCTGTAGAGAGATCTCTTTTAATACGGGGATATCTGACCGGGAAGGATACCGGAAGGATATGTTCTCCAATCCCACCTGCCCCTTCACCCGGTACCGTTCATCCAGGGGCTCTTCCTCGGTGTTGATGGCCTCTGGGTCTGCCTGCAATAATTCGCGTACGCGTTGCGTAGCTCCGAGGGTCTTTTGCAACTGACTGAAGAGATCGGCAAAGCCGGCCATGGTGCCACCGACAAAAGCCGTATAGACGACAAAGGCGGTCAATGCCCCGAAAGATAATCGTCCGGCCTGCATCAGCCCTACCCCATACCACACCACGAGAATAATGGCGCCGAAAAGACTGAACACGAGAAAAGAGACGAACAGTCCCCGGTTGCGCCCGTTCTTAATGGCCAGGTGCACGGCCTCCCGGAGGCTATGGGCATACCGCCGGATCTCATACCATTCGTTGGAAAATGCCTTTACGTTGCCGATGCCTTGTAAGGTCTCCTGGACGATCGTATTCGAGTCGGCCAACTGATCCTGTGTCTGGCGGGAAACTTTGCGGATACGCTTGCTGAATACGATCGCCAGCACGATGATCAGCGGCACCACGGATAACATCATCAGACTTAACCGGGAGGAGATATAAAAGATCAAGCCCAGACCGATCAGGAGGGTCAACAGGCCCCGTAATATTTCTGCCAGCACAGATGTCACCACGTCCTGGATCTGTGACAGATCGGCGCTGATCCTGCTGGACAGTTCCCCTACCCTGCGCTGTGCGAAAAAGTCCATGGGCATCCGGATCATCCGACGGTAAACATCCGTCCGCATATCCGCCAGGGCCCGCTCCCCTACGCTGGTGAATAAATAAACACGCATAAAAGAAAAGACCATCTGTATAGACAGCACGGCTACCATTGTCAGGGCCAGGAAACCCGGGCTATAACTTCCTGTCAAGGGACCCCTATTTCCGTGCGTTCCGGGAATCCCGGGAATAACCATATGCCCCGCCACTCCGGGAACAGTCGCATTTCCGGAAAGCCCGGCATGTTGTCCCGCACTATCGATCAATAATTTCAGTAGGTAAGGGAAAGCCATGGTGCTGAGACTGGAAAGGCCGATGAACAAGAGCCCGGCAGCAAATTGCCCGCGATATGGCCGCACATAACGGAAGATCAGGAGGCTCTCCCTGAGGCTCTCTTTATTGAGCTTTAGCCTGGGGGATGGTTCGTCGGTATGGGCAGTGCCGTTCCTGCCGTTGGTAGAGGCTGCGTCCTTGCTGCCGTGGGGAGCAGCGGCCTTGTTGCTGCCGGATGTGGAATTTGCCATAAACTGTCAGACGAATGAGACGGAGGAATATTGTAAGGAATGGAAAAATCTCTCCCCTGATACAGCTCGTGCCATGTTCATGGCATCGGGCTATTGAATACTTTAATTATTTACCATATATATGGGATTGTCATCGCCTTTGTGTGAAGATATATTTGTTCAACAAATTTCATGTAACCAAATTTCTCTTTTTACACTTAAAACTTAATGTTATGAAACTTAAATTTATTTTCTGTTGGTTAATCCAGTTGTGCTGGATCCTCCCTGTACACCTGCAGGCACAACAACAACAATTCAGTGATTGGTCTGTATATCCAAATTTAAAGACTTTCAAGGCAAGATACTATCAATTTAAAGCAACTGACGGATACAACTACATCAAGCTCGAAGTGACCAGTTATGTTCCTTGCACCATGCAGATTACCAGTACACTTTGCAATAATGATAACAAGGAGAGGAATGGTTGGAAGAATTTATCCTTAAAAAGGAATGAGCATAAAATAGTTTATTTCAAAGTGCTGAATTCCTGCACGAACGGCTGGTGGTGGTGGTACCGGTCCTATAAGGATTTAACGGTCCATTACGATTATTAAAAATTAAAATTATGGCTGCCGGCAAACTGCCGGTTGCCACCGGAAATATCATCTCTTTGGAAAAATGATGGCGTAGATGACATATAGCCAACCGAGTATACCGTGAATGATCGCCCATAAGATGGATTTGTTCCTGCTCCAGGAAACCACTACAGCAATAATGGTCCCAAGGCCTACGCCAGGCCCAATGTATACGGGGCTCGAATAATAGTATTCGTGGGGTCCATCTACGCATGATCCCAGGAAAAGCAAGGAGAATAGGACTACAGGAAGAAACGTGCTACGCATGAGGCTAAATTTAGGAAGGGTGATTCGTTATTGAAAAGACTAAAATAAGAAAATTTACAACGCCAGAGGAGTACTGGTTTCAAAAAGAAACCATATTTTTAAATAATGAAGACGGCGGCACTACTAAATGACAAATTAAATTTTCGATTAAGAATAAAATTCAGGACGATTATGAAATCATATCTTTTATTATTCCTGGTATTTGGTTACTTTTCAGGTCATTCGCAAACTTCGCTTAACAACTACAAATATGTTCTGGTGCCTGAAAGCTTTAATTTCCTTAAGCAAAAAGACCAATATGGACTAAATACCTTCACTAAATCGTCCCTGGAAGAAGCCGGTTTTACGGCCTATTTCGACAATTCTGAACTGCCTACTGAGCTTGCTAATAATAAATGTAACGCACTCAATGCCGAAGTAGTAGAGAGAAAATCAATGTTTACTACCAGACTTACCCTTTTATTAAAAGACTGTAAGGGAAATGTAGTTTTTAAAAGCAAAGAAGGGAATAGCCGGGAGAAAGAATTTGCGCTCTCCTATACACTTGCTTTAAAGGACGCCTTTACGTCCTTGACGGAAGCCAAGTATGTCTATCAACCGGCGCCGACCATAAATGACCAGCCACAGGCCCCGACCCCTGCTGCTAATCCCGCGCCTGCAGAAAAAATTACCGCAATCGTAGCTCCCTCAACTGCTGGCACCTTATATGCGCAGCCTATTGCTAATGGGTACCAGTTAATCGATACTACACCAAAGACGATTTTGCGCATTTTCAAAAGCTCCGTGACCGACTATTTTATTGCGGACAATGGATCCTCCAATGGGATCGTTTTCAAAAGAGATGACAGTTGGGTCTTTGAATATTACAAGGATGGTAAGCTAATGGCTGAAAAGTTGTTGATTAAGTTTTGACCCTATGAAAGAAAAAGAGCCGGAGACCACTTAAAGCCATAAGACGGTAGAAAACGTCATTTTCTGTACAGTGCCCGAAACTCCAACGCCGACATGCCTGCGGCCCTGCGAAAAAAGCGGGAGAAATAGGAAGGATCTTCATAGCCCAATTCGTAAGAAATCTGCTTTATATTGAACTCGCTGTAATAAAGTAGCCGTTTGGCTTCCAGGAGGATCTCCTGCTGTATCCAATACCTGATTGGAAAGCCTGTAATACGCTTTACCGACTCATTTAAATATGATTGGGAAACGTTCAGCCTGGTTGAGTAACCTGAAGGGCTTTTGATGGTCCGAATATTTTTCGCCATCAGCATCCTAAACTGTCTGGAAAGTTCGGCAGGCCGGGACAATGTTTGGTTTGGTTCGGGTAGATCATCATAAGCATTAGCGGCCATCGCAAGAAAGGATTGCAACAACGCGTGAATAGCCAGCCTGTCTAACCTGGCCTTATTTGCCCCTGCATACCGCTGCTGTAACAAGGTGAGCAGATAGAGATATTGTTGTAATAGTGGAGGTTGAAGGGTGCATGGTAGTTGCAAGCTCAACTTACCCTCGAACACATTACGGCACTCCGCCGGGACCAGGGAGGTATCTACCGCAAGGAACCAGCCTTCTGCCCCACGGGTCCTTATGTGATGATGCACCTGGCCAGGAAGAATATAATACAACTGTCCGGCCTTCATATCTACCTTCTGCAAATCAATCATCATTGAACCTGAACCTTTTTTAAGCAGGAAAAAAATATAATGATCGTCACGATGCACGCCTAAATCGGTAGCTTTTTGGTCGAACGTCTCTTCAGGAAGAAAGGTTTTAACCTGTACGCCCAGGTCTGTCTTCGCCTGTAGCCGGTCCAGTGGTATTTTTTTCATTCTTCCAAAAATAGTATAATCTATTTATGCAAGCTTCAAAAGCTTATCCGCGTTGCCATGAGCGATCTTTTCTATTTGCGCATCCGGCAATTCGATGCTGTGCAGGAAGGCAACGCCCATTTCATTGGTGCTAAATGGGTAATCCACAGAAAACATAATATTGTCTATCCCAAAGGTGTCAATGGCCATCTTTAATGGGGGCTGGGTGAAAAAGCCGCTGGTCGTAATATATAGCTGTTGATGAAAGGTATCTATGAGGGTGCGTTGGTTTGCACCTCCAAATCCTGGTGTGAAAGCTCTGTCCGACCTTACCATCATCATAGGCAGCATCTCTCCCATATGGCCAATCACCAGCTTTAGTGCGGGATACCTGTCAAAGATGCCGGCAACGAATAAACGCAAAACGTGTATAGCGGTTTCGGAATGCCAGCCCCAGCCATAGCAGGCGATGGATTCCAGCATGCCGGGGTGGTGGGAGAAATCGCTGTAATAAGCGTCAGCAACGCTTTTGGGTGGTAGTCCGGGATGTAAATAAATAGGAACACCTAGTTTTATTGCCCGTTCAAATACAGGTGCAAATTTCGGATGGTCTAAAAATTGATCGTTCGTCAATCCTCTGATCATCGCTCCGCGAAATCCATGTTCTTTCACGGCTCGCTCGAGTTCGTCAGCGGCGGCCAACGGAGCCGTCATCGGCAGATGGGCGAAGGCCGTAAATCGTTCCGGATGAGCGGCAATTTTTTTAGCAATAAGGGTATTATACCGGGTTGCGAAGGCTGGCCCGGCTTCAGTGTTTAATAGGTTGGCGCCCACACCATCGACAGAAAGAACCTGCATGGTAATGCCGGTGTCATTCATTGATGTCAATCGTTCATTGGTGATATCGGCCAGTTTGGGCGCGATCTTTTGCATCATGGGCGACCCGCCAAAATTCCCCAATGCCTCTTTAGGGATCAGTTCGGTCATTTCAGGGAAGGAAATATGTTCCTCTAACGTTACGATCCGCATATTTTTCTCCTTTTTATTGCAAAGGAACAAAAGGCAGCTTTAAACATCAATGGCAGTCTCGTGGGAATGACAGGATAATTCACGGTACGGCGATGGATATCCTCATGGTGGAGACCAGTGAGATCCCGAAATGTGTCGGTAACTAATTAAACGAATGGCGAAACTCCAGCGGCGAAAGGCTGGTCTTGGTCTTAAAGAGTTTGCTGAACGACTGCAAGTGTTCAAATCCCAGTTCATAGGCAATCTCGCTGACCGAAAGATTGGTGGTTGACAGCTTTTCCTTAGCTAGATCGATCAGCTTGCTGTGCAGATGTTGCTGTGTGCTTTGGCCTGTCAAAGATTTGAGCAGACTGCTCAGGTAACCCGGTGAGATATTTAATGCTTCGGCAATGTGAACCACACTGGGCAGGCCTTGTTTGGCCAGGGCGCCGCTATTGAAGTAGTTTGAGAGATAATCTTCGAGCCTCGTAAGCAACTCGTGGCTAGCGATTTTCCGGGTGATGAACTGTCGCTGGTAAAACCTTTCCGAATAGGTCAGTAAGAGCTCCAACTGTGCGATGATCACGTTTTGACTAAACCGGTCGATATTGGCGTTGTACTCCTGTTCGATATTGTTCGCAATGGCGGTGAGCATAGTTTCTTCCCTATCGGAAAGATACAGCGCTTCATTGACCGAGTAGCTGAAGAACTCATATTGTTTGATGGTTTTCGCCAACGGTGTGTTCCATAAAAAATCCGGGTGGATCAGGATCATCCAGCCTTCGGGGCGTTTTACCTCAGCCATATCGACCACGCTATCGATACCGAATAATTGTCCCGGTGACATGAAGAATAAAACACCTTCGTCAAAATCACCGGCCTGTTGCCCGTATTTGAACTTGGCGTGCTGCATCTTTTTCAGTGAAATGGAATAAAAATCAAAGATCAGGCTGAACGGAATTTCTGCGATGGGCAACGTAATGTCGTCCATGTGAACAACGCTGATCAGCGGGTGCGTCGGCTTAGGCAAGCCTGCTGCCCGGTGATATTCGGTGATCGTGCTCAAACGAAAAAGCTTGTGGCTATTCATAGATAAATTAAATGTAGTTATTTTTTATAATAGACTTCAGCAAATTCTCTGGCGATAGTCCCCTGTTTATTTGGTATAAACGCCGTTTTCAATATCAGCAAGCAAGGTTGAGTGTGTTGGGTGCCAGTTCAAACGTTCCTGTGTCAATTTACTCGACGCCGGGCAGTCGATTGCGGCCATAGGTGAGAACCAGCCAAAATGTTCCCCCGCTGCTGCAGGGGCTATTGATTTTACCGGAAGATTCAGTTGTTTACCTATGGCTTCGGCGATTGTTTTGACTGAAATGGCTTCTTCTGCGGAACCATGATAACGAGCATGTGGTGCAGCGTTTTCTAAAGCCAGCCGGTATAAATTGGCGGCATCCAGCCGGTGCACGGCGTTCCATTGGTTGAGTCCTTCCCCGATATAGGCAGAAACGCCTTTTTCGCGGGCAATATTGATCAATATCGGTATGAAGCCATGCTGATCGTCATCGCCATGCACCGATGGCGATAAACGGATGGCTGCTGCACGGACACCCCGCATTGCTATGGTATCTGCTGCTTGTTCGGAAGCACGCGGCCAGGCTGGGTTGAACGGAGGGATGATTTCTTCGGTAGCCAGTCTACCCGGGCTGACCAGTGCTGTGCCGGAAGTAACGATCAAAGGACGGTCGGAACCGGCCAGTACTTCGCCGATGGTTTCGATGGCTATTTTATCCACCTCGCATACTTCCTTGAATCGGGTAAAGTCATGGATAAATCCGGCATGGATCACACCATCGGACTGAGCGGCCCCGCTCCGAAGGCTTTCCAGGTCTTCGAGGTCACCGCGATGGGCTTCGGCACCTGCTTCGATGAGCTTATTGGCTGATGCCTCCGAGCGCGCCAGTCCTAATACCTGGTGGCCGGCGCTAATTAATTCCTGCACAATAGCTGTACCAATGAAACCTGTGGCTCCTGTGATAAATACACGCATAATTGATCTTATTTTGTGGATACAAAGATCACTTGCGCTCGTCAAACCGATTTATCCAAATCTACTTTTGGTTTAGCCGAAATCATTATTAACAGTTTAAGGCATCCGTCTATCATTTCCTTTCCCATCATGGGGCCGATATCAGATAATCGCCATGGGTGGCATTATCTTCTCCTTTTGTATCGCTGCGTTGAATGCAATAAGCACATTTTCCATACTCCGCCCTCTTTTCTAAATGCTGCACTGCCAAGGAAGTTCAGGTTGAATTTTATGGTGTCTCTAACCACAAAATTTGCGTTTTCGTAGTAGCTCATGAAACCTGAATTTTTGTCGGCAAAAATGCTGAAATTTTCAAATTTAAAATCAACTTTATAAGGGATGAGACTCCTCATATCCCTAAAAACGCTATCGTTGTTATACTCTTTCCCTTCTTCATAAATAACAATATCCCTGGTGGTAACACTGCTCATTGTAGCCGTGTCAATATCCAGCTACCGGCCACTACGCTGAAAAAAAAAATATTTTGCGGGAATGTAGTTATATTGTACTTTGTATTTCAAAGTGCTTTTTAACACAAATTAAAGCAAGCGCCTGACCCTAGCTATGCGCCCAGTTAAAAAATTATCCTAATATGAAAAAAGGTAACAATTCTTTACTTAGAACATGGCGAACAACCCCCATAAGAAGGTTTAGCCGTACGGAAATTGTAGTTGCTTTACTCTTTTTATTCCTCCTATTTTTCTTTCTTCCATTGGAGTATGACGATATAAAAGCAAAGACATTTCTCTACCCTATGATATGGATCAGCATTGCGTTTGTTGCATATAAGACCTTTCCAAAACCATCGGAGTTAAGGACCTTTGTCTTTTCCATAGGTGGAGGAGCATATTTTCTTTGCGCCCTTTTATATATCCCAAATCTTATTGGTTTCTGTGCCTCTCGCGACCATGGGACGCTGTATGTAAATAGAAAGGATCCTTCCCGTAGAATCACTATGACAGGTTATAGCTGCTTCTTAACGGATGAAGACACGCAATTGTATGAGGAACGCAGCATTACGCAGCACATTAAATGGGTTACCAGTTTCGACGAAAAGCCGGTTGACACAACTAAATGGCAATTCCATCCAGAATAAATCAATTTGAAACTTTTAGAACTTGGCAGGTTTCGACAGCAAACTATTTGGGCTTCCCAGGTTGTTCATTCAAAAGTTTTTTGGCAGGCATGAAGCAGGTATAAATAGAACGATAATCCTTAGAATTTGAACTAACTGATTCAGACGCTACATCCCTTCTTTCAAGCTATTCCTTAACCGGGTAAGATACTGGTTTATGGAGGTGGCACTGCCGGATTGGGGATCCTGAACTGCACAGTTCATTCTGATATAATCTTTTACATCAGCCATCTGCCATATCGCGCCGCCTGTCAAACCGGGGTAACCTTTTTTAAACCGGATCATTTCAGCTCTGATTTCATCAGGCGTCTTACTATTATGAGTGCTGGAGCAAGTGCTAAATGCCCCGCGGCAAAGAAATATCGGATACACCGGGATAGTGGCAGCCAGACTGTCTTTCCATTGACCGGGGGCATTGCGCGCTCCGCCATCATAACATTGTACATATACCGCGTCTATAAGACTATTCTGTGATCGCGAGATAATGTCTTTCCAATATTCGTGCTTCGCAAACGGGCACAGTGTCATGTGCATATTCAGCTTATTGATCATTGTTCCTAACCGTACTATGGACGTGCTATTGTATACAGATTCATCGTCGATACAAATAGCGTCAACTCCTATCTCCTCCTTTATTACTTTGCCTATCTTATACAGGGTACTGTTAATCCCGGTGCCTGTTATTATTGCCGGAACGACCTTTCCGGAATCCGACCAATCCTCTATGAAATCAAAGGTGTTCGGCGGTTGGTTATACCACCTGCCTTCAAGTAAGATCTCAATACGTGTTACCGAGGAAGGTTGCTGTTTTAAAGAAGCTACCCGTTTGAGCCATTCTTTATTACCTACATATTGACCATTGTGAATGATGGGGTTCGCCCCATCATCCCCGGAATAGACATCACCGTCAGCATGTATATAGAAACTGGACAGGATAACGGTAGTAAAACCGGATGCTCGTAAATTATCAAAAGTCGCATCATCTCCCGGATACAATCCACGGCCAAATATGGCCAGATTGGTGTCTGCCTTCCCGGGATCGGCGTGGGTAAAAATGCCGGATGATAATAAGTGGAAGAATAGAAATAGCATTTTCATGGTATAACTTTTATTATGATCTGTCAAATCCAGTTTTACACCGATAAAGTAAAGGTGGCGCCAAGCCCAATCAATATACTGTTTTTTGCGGGCTATTCACGTATTTAAAATTTGCTTTCCTGACTATCACTTGTCCGTTCATCTATTAAAAGGGTTATTCGGCGATTGGGGTCTTTCGTCGACCATAAATGCAGTTAAGTTTTTAAAAGGGTTGTTCGGCGATTAGGGTCTTTCGTGAACCATAAATGCAGTTAAGTTTGTGGAAAATAAAACTTAAAATCATGAAAAAGCAAGTAATCTTCGCCGTAATCAGCATCCTGCTGGCGGCAATCGGTTTTAGCGGCTGCAAAAAGGATAATAATAATAGTTCTTCCATTAAGAATACAGTCTGGACAGGCGAATCTAATTATACCGGCAAGGCGCCAGAGCCGATAAGCATAGTATTCGGAGAAGATGGGGCACTAACCTGGAATGAATTAACCGGGGAATATAGCGGTACCTGGAAGCTTGAAAATGGACTGCTCACTATCAGTATCGGAGGATCCGTCTCTTTCAAAGCCAATATTTCCAGTGATAGCACATTGACCAATATTAAAAGTTCCGATATGAGCGGCCGGACACTAAATAATGCCACCCTGAATCGAAGTGCCGATGCAGTATTGGATAATACTACCTGGGCGTCTGGTTATGTTACGTTAAAATTTAAATACGGCAGCACAGTCGATCTGTACTTTGTAAACAATCTCACATTCCTGGGGGTAAGTTATGTGCAAAAAGAGAAATCCATACGCTTTAATGTCAACCCTGATTTTAAATGGTTCCTTGTGACCAATAGCACGAGTATGAAAGGAGCTAGCTCATATGCCCCCAATCCGGCAGTGAATATTTTCGTCGTTACGAGGCAATAAGTTATCGTCTGCCAAAACTGCCCTCCTCACCCGACACTTCATCCAGCAAATGAAAAATGGAGCGATAATCCTTACCGGTAGCCTCCGACAGGGACATCTCGCAGGGCTTGGCCGTCGAATAGCAATCCGTGCAATTGGCGGCATTCACTTCGTCCCGCTCATTTTTAGTGGCAGCGGCAGTAAGCCCGGGATAATAGAATCCCCTGTCGCCCGCCATACCGCAACATCCGGCGCTGGGTGGAATAAAGGGGTTGGTGGCAGTAGCGCCGGCCAATTGTTCCAGTTTTTTCAGCGTCCCCATTTTGTATAAAGAACATACCGGGTGCATAACGATCTTATCCTTTTTCCGGGTAACGGGCAGGCGGGGCAGTACCTTATCGACTGCAAACTCCAGGCTATCCATTATTTTCAAGGCGTCGAATCTTATCCTGTTCTCCTCTGTAAGCCGGGGGCAGGCATGCTGCAGGGAATGAGTGCAGGAACTGATGTCCAGCAGCACGGGGATCCTTCCCTGCTCCGTCCAGCGCCATAAAGAGTCCACCATATTGTTCGCTGCATGCTGGTAAGCGTTGCTGAAGCCTTTGGAATCAAATGCCTGCCCGCAGCAATGGCCCTTTATATCCGAAGGGATCATTATGACCATGCCGGCTTTGTCCGCCACCCGCAGCAGGGCATCTGCTACGCTCCCTTTCCCATCGGCATCACGGCCCATCATCCGGTTCATACAGCAGGTAAAATAGACGGCTTCGGGACGGGCGCCGATAGTTGCCGGGAGATCGGGTCCTCCGGACAACGTAGCATGTCCTGACCGGGCCGGAGGGCCAGCCAGGGTCGACGGCCACAAAGGAAAAGAAGGCATCCATTTCCTCACGGCCTTTGTAAAATTCGTCATGGCCTTTTTACCCAATACCCTATTGACCAGGCTGCCCGCGCCCAGAAAGAACCGGACGCCGCTCTCCACCGCTGCAAAATTCCTGGCGACCCGCAAGGCCATCCTGCCGGCCCGGAAGGAATGGTTTTCACGCCGCAATCTTTTTATCAGTTCTCCCGTATTGATCGTCACCGGGCATTCGGTCGCACACATGCCATCCACCGCACAGGTATCCATGCCGTCAAACTGGTAGTCCTTTACGATGCTGTCATAGGTGCTCCGGTCGCCGACGGCTTGTAATCTTGCCAGGGACCTTCTTAATACGATACGCTGCCGGGGGGTAAGCGTATAATCCCTGCTGGGGCAGCGATGCTCGCAGAACCCGCATTCCACGCATTTATCCACTTCCTCTTCAACGATAGGGAGCGACTTCAGGTTCTTAAGATGACATTTTTTATCGGGGTTGATAATGACGCCCGTATTTAAAATAGCGTTTGGATCGACCAACGTTTTGAGATCTTTCATCACCTGGTAAGCCTCGGCGCCCCATTCATCTTCTACATAAGGAGCGATCTGCCGGCCGGTGCCGTGTTCGGCCTTGAGCGAGCCCTGATACCGGTGAATGATCAGGTCCGCCAGTTCATCATTGAATGCAGCAAACGATTGTATATCGGAGGGCGCCGCTACAGATTGCGAAACCAGGAAATGAAGATTGCCATCCTTTGCATGTCCAAAAACAAGGGCATCATCATAACTATATTTGACAAAGAGTTGTTGCAGATCCTCTATGGCCTCGCCGAGTTGTTCCACGGGCACCGCCACATCTTCCAGCATGACCGATGCTCCTTTAGCTCTTACCGCCGCCACGGAAGGGTACATTCCTTTGCGCAGCTTCCAGTAAGTAGCCTGTACATCAGCTTCTGTGGTAAATTCAGGGTTATACAGGAGAGGAAGAGCCGACAGGATCTGTTCGGCCTTTGTAAATTTTTCTGTTAAACGCCCCTGTTCATCCGACTGGTATTCACATAAGATACAGGCGGCGCCGGCAGGTAATTCCTTCAGGAAAGCAGGGGCCCCCGGTAAATGTTCGATGGACCGCAGAGCAGCCCTATCCATAAATTCAAGGGCTTCCGCCCCTGTCGCGGCCAACGGCCCGATAGCATCGCAGGCGATCTTTGGGGAGGCAAAGAACAAGAGACCGGTCTTTTTAAAAGGTTTGTCGGGAATAGTCTTTAATACAGCCCCGGAGATAAACCCCAGCGTGCCTTCAGCGCCGATCATCAGGTGGGCGAGGATATCCAGGGGATGCTCAAAATCCAGGAAAGCATTTATCCCGTACCCCACCGTATTTTTTATCCTGTATTTCCGGCGGATATTCTCCACCAGCGCAGGACTGCCGGCTATCCGCTCCTTCAATTGCGTTATCCCGGAAAATAAAGCCGGCGACTCTTTGATAAATCTTTCATAATCCGTTGGCAGGCCGGTATCATACCGCTGCCCGTCAGGCAGCATAAACTGTAATTCAAGCAGCGTGTGATAGGAATTGTCGACGACCCCGCAGCACATACCGCTGGAGTTGTTGGAAAGAATGCCTCCCATCATAGCCGCATTGATAGAGGCGGGGTCGGGCCCTATTTTCCGGCCATAAGGCTTCAGGAGCCGGTTGACCGCCTGCCCCGTAACTCCCGGCTCTACCCGCACCGCAGCGCCTTCCTGCTCTACCAAAGCTCTTTTCCAATAGCGGCTCAGATCAGCGAGGATACCGTTCGTAACAGATTGGCCCGACAGGCTGGTGCCTGCTGTCCGGAAGGTGACGGGCTTATTATACTTTTGGGCAAGCTGGAAAATAAACCCCACCTCCTCCACACTCGCTGGTAATAGCACCACTTCAGGCACCAGCAGATAAAAGCCGGCGTCCGTGGAATAAGCATGCAGATCGATGGGCCGGGATTTTACCTGTTGCGGGGGAAAATATTCAGACAATTCTTTGATCAGAGTCATGTACTGTTGTTAGTTTGATCCGGAACGTGGACGAATTGATCAGAAATATACGACGAATTGATCGATACATGCGTCGCTTTTAAATGATCAGATACATGCCCTGCCCCTAAAATGACGGATCAGGCGGCGTATTGGGATTCCCATTACGCTCTACGAACGGATAAGGCAGGTAACTGCGCTTACGTTCGGCGACGGGCCTGTTCAGCCTTCTCTGATCGGCCAGTCTCAGCCCGGACATATATAATTCAATGCTCCGGTGTTTATAGATCTGTGTCAGCAGATCAGACTGAGAGACCACTACTACCGGGGTACTCAGACCTGCGCCCACTCCAAAAGGATCCTGGGATGGCTGTTTGAGCACTACGCTATCCAGCCAGGCGGCCCCATTCACCAGGTCGTTCTGCTGTGCATAACATTCAGCTTTTATCAGCAGAATCTCTCCCGGCAAATATACAGGGATTGCCGTTGTAACCGTGTTGAAAAAACCATTGATCCGATAGCGGGGGCTGGCGCCGATCGAAATATAAAAAGGCTCACGCTTATCACTCAGATCGGGTTGTAAGCCAACAGGCAGGCCCATGGTGGAATCTACGGGCTGATAAATATTATTCGTCGAAGTGGCCAGGGTGAAGATGGGGTTCGTGGTGAGGGCATTGTAAGCGAACACTGATTTAACGGAGCGGTTCACATTATTAGCCGCTGTCAGCGCATCCGCATAATTGCCCGCCAGCAAAGCGTATCGTGCCTTCAAAGCATACAGCGTATTTACGATATCTATGCTGCCCTTAGGAATATTGCTTAAAAAAGTGCTGCTGATGGCATTGGCGCTGACCACGCTCAGGGCATTGTCGATGACGGCGATCGCATTGAGATAACCCTGCGTATTCGTGACAAAGCCTGCATTCGACACGCCGAATGTATCTGCTACGCCGGCGGGAACATGGTCCCAGAACATAGCCATATCTCCAATGGCCAGGGCCTTGAAGATGGAAGAATAAGCGATCAGTCCGCTGGCATAACTTTTATCCGTTACAATTCTGGAGGTCTGGCTCATCACGCTATCGGCGTCATAAATGATCTTATTGCAAACCGCCCACATCCCGGTAACAATTCCATTCGTATTTTGGACGGCGCCGCCGCCGTTTCCCAACTGTGCCTCATCGGTATTCCCGGCATTTACCACATACGATTGATTGGTCAGCAGGGCGTCGGCCGTTATGGTATTATAGATTAGTCCGCCCCTGCCTGCCGAGTACCAGTTTTGCAGGCCTACGGCCACATCCGTCAGTGCATTGGGGGAGCTAAAAGCCTGGACAGAGGAGGGGCCGGAAGGATCGGTATAATTTTTCTTACAGGCTGTGAAAGAAAATGTCGCCAGGAGCAAAATATTCAAAGCCGCCCACGTAGTGGCTCGCGAGGTGGTATATATATTATTGGAGTTCATAGCTTAGTTTTTAATGAGTTTAGAATTTTGCACGGATAGTTGCGCTGAAGGTCCTGGGAATAGGCACGGCGCCAAAGTCGATCCCCCGGAGAATCGTGCTTTGTCCCCCTGCATTTACTTCCGGATCGTATCCCCGATAGTGATCCCAGGAGATCAGGTTCCTTCCTCCCAGGCTAAAGCTGAGATCTCCGAAGCCCCTGAGCTTGCCCATGTCATAGCTGATCGCTAATTCCCGGAACTTCACAAATGATCCGTCATCTATTCTCCATTGCAGGGTATTATATACCCCGGCGATATACCCTCTTGGCAGAAGGCCTTCATCTTCCTGCTGAGCAATTACCCCATTGTCTACTCCCTGGCGGGTCCTGAAGTCGGCATTGAATACATTCGTGCCGTGTACGGCATCGAACTGGACATGCAAGCCCCATTTCCTATATCCGAAATCACTGGTGATAGTCGCAGTATATGTAGGATTTGGGTTGCCGATTATTTTTTGCAGGACGGTTCCCTTGGGCAGGCCTGTAGTGGCATCCCGCTGCGGAGTATAGCTGAGCGGGCCATTCTGAACGCCGGATTCTATCTGTGGAATGCCGGCCGGGTTCTTCAACTGACCGCCCTGAGCATCGGTGGCAAAAAAGGAACCATAAAAAACACCGATCGGCTGTCCTCCGATGATCGCCACCGGAGCGCCCCCATTCGTGTTATAAAGGATCAATGACTGCCCGATACTAAGGGCCTTATTTTTGTTATGATTATAGATCGCGGTCAGGTCCCAGGTGAAATCCTTTGTCTTCACCGGAGTGAGGTTCAATACCACTTCATACCCATCGTTCTGCAGCGAGCCGATATTATCCAACAGGGCGGAATATCCATTAGTCGGAGCGATCAGGCGGCTGATCAGCAGGTCGTCGACCCGTTTGTGGTAATAGTTAAAATTCACGCCGATCCGGTTGTCGAGGAAGGAGAGGTCCGTTCCTACTTCCAGCTCTTTCTGCCTCTCCGGTTTTACGTTCGGATTGGTGTACGTTGTTTGTCCTTCAAAAGACGAACTGCCTACGAACGCAGCAGCAGGATAGGTATTAAATCTGCCATAAGCCGGGATGCCGGTCAGGTTGCCGGACTGGCCATAAGCGGCCCGGAGCTTGAACAGGTTCCACCATTTTGAAACACCCAGCTTATCCCAGTAGTCCGTACTGGATAGCACATAGCTGCCGCTTAATTTGGAGTAAACCTGGTTGCGCTGATCGGGGCCGAATACGGAGGAACCATCGGAACGAAGTGCACCGGTGATAAATAATTGATTGCGGTATTTAAAGTTCTGTTGTATAAATTCCCCCGAGATGGATAGTTCGGTCCGTTGATCGGTGCCGGGTATGGCCGTGCTGGCGCCACTCACGGTCTGCACAAAAGGAGGAAGCCCCCGGCCCTGCTGCACGGAATAGTGGGTCCGCTGGTATTGCTGGGAATAACCTACCTGGGTAACGGAACTGAGGTCTTTCGTGATATTCCAGTTGTAGGTAGCGTTCAGGTCGTGATTGATGAGGAAGGAAGTATTGTTTCCCGCGCTGGCATAGCCATTTTGTGCAGGATCCAGCGTGGGTCCGCCCCCATAAAATGCCAGGCTTACATTATAGGCGTAAGGCGGGATAAAAGTAGTGCCGTCCGTACTGTAGTTGTCAATCCCCAAATGATAATCGACCGTCAGGTTCTTTATGGGAGTCAGCTTCAGACCGGCGCCGCTGATGACCCTGCTGGTCTGCTGCTGCTGTTTGATATCCTGGATGACGGAAACAGGATTGACACGTCCCTTCTCCCCTACTGCCACCAGGTTGCCAAATCCATCTCTTTTTTGCAGATCATAATAGTTCCCGATAATGGTCACGGAGTTCATGGGAGAAAAGAAGGTATTGCCATCGGGCTTCTCATTGGTCTTATCATAGATATAGTTCATCGTCACGTTAAAAGTCGCCCAGGAGGTGAGTGTCTGGTCTAAATTCAACCGGAAGCTGTAACGGCCGAAATCCGTGTTTTTTATGATCCCCTGGTTGTAGAAGTAGGAAGCTGACGTGTAATATTTTGTCTTGTCCTTGCCGCCGCTCACGGAGATGGTGTTATCCGTTCCGATACCTGTCCGGAAAATATAATCCTGGTAATTGTACCGGCTTACAGGAGTGGTGTTGGTCAGCGTGGGGGTGAGGATCGTTTGTGTCTGTACATCCGGTGAGCCGCCGAATTTTGCCGGAGCTTCATTCACCTTGATTTTCTTCCGGAGCTGGTTGATACTGAGGTTAGTGGAAAAATTCACGACTGGCGCTCCATTACTTCCTTTTTTGGTGAAGATCTGCACGACGCCGGCATTGGCCCTGGAACCGTAAATGGCGGCGGCTGCGGCGCCGTTCAGCACTTCTATTCGTTCAATATCGCTGGGATTGATATCTGCCAGCCTGTTCTGCCCCACCGTACCGATAAAGTTGGCGCCGTTATAACTGGGGTCGGCATTGGTGACGCGGGTGGTGGAATTATCCACGATCACTCCGTCGATAATATAGAGCGGGTCCGTTGAACCGGAGATGGTGCTGATGCCTCTTAATTTAACGGAAATGCCGCCGGCCGGATCACCCGAGTTCTGCGAGATCTGCGCGCCGGCTGTCTTTCCCTGCAGGGCAGCCAGTACGTTGCCGGTGGATCCCTTCGAAAGCTCGCCGGCATTCACGCTGCTGATATAACTTCCCAGTTGCCTGCGGGTAGTCCCCTGCGATACGCCTGTCACTACCACTTCATCCAGCCTGGAGGCGGATTCCTCTACCTGCACATCTACCGTATAAGAAGTGGCGGCTCCTACTGTAAGGGATCTTTCCTGCGACTTATATCCTACGCCTGAAAATACCAGTGTATAGTTGCCAGGTCGGACATCGGCGTTCAAGGTATATCCGCCGTCATTGCCGGTAGATGTTCCGGCCTTAGTGTTCCTCAACTGTACCGTTAAGGATGCTACGGGTTTGCCGGCGCCATCCGTAATAGTCCCCGAAATTTTCACCTGGGCGGTAAGGCTGGTCGCTGTCAGGTTCAGTAACAGCAACAGGCAGAAAATAAATGGCCGGCAGGAAGAGCTGGCAAACTGGGTGTTCCTCATAAAGCGTGTTTTAGGTTGCAAAAAAATATTACAGAATCCGAATTCCTTTGTCACGATAAGGTTGTAAGGGGGGGGCATCAGGCGGGAGTTCGGTGATCAGGATATCGATCTCATCCACCTGGCAGATGGTCAGTTGTTCGGAGGTATTCACTTTTTCTGAAATGGATAAGGCAACTACTTTTTTGGAAGTCTCGATCATCGCTTTTTTTACTTCCACCACGTCCCAGTCATTATCCGTTAATCCGTCATTGATATCAATGGCATTGATCCCTAAAAAACAGATATCGGCTTTGATCTGCCGGATCCTCCGGATAGCCTCTCCGCCAACGGCTAATTTGGCATTCTTGGAAAGTTTGTCACCGATCATCACTACTTCAATATTGGGATGATTGGTATACTCAAAGGCCGCAGCCAGACTGGGAGTGATGAAGGTAGCCTGCAGATCTTTAGGCAGCAGCCTGGCCAGTTCGATGATGGTCGTCCCCCCGGAGGTGAGCACAAACATGCCGTCCTGTACCAGTTGCACCGCTTTCAAAGCGATCCTTCTCTTTTCTTCCACAGAATAGACATCCCTGGAAGTTATCCCTACATGAAAAGAATTGGATAAGGCGCCCCCATGGACTTTGGTAATCTTTCCTTCCTGTGCCATTTCCTGCAGATCCCTTCGGATCGTATCTTCCGATACCTGCATTTGTTCACTAAGATGGGAAGAAAGGACTTTATTATGCAGGTTCACCTGATGAAGGATATAAGCCTGACGTTCTTCTTTTAGCATATACATATAAATAGTTAGTATTCCCGAATATAAGAATAAAACGCATCCGCATATGCCATCCTGTTACCCAGGCGACCGCCCGCTTTCGAGGGCATTCCGCACGCTTTTCTTTTCTGCAATAAGCTGCCTGGCTGTCTGACGGTCGACATTCAGCTCTTTCATCACTATACTCACGCCCCGGGCTATCAGCTTATTATTGCTCAATTTCATATCGACCATTTTATTGCCCCTCACCCTGCCCAATTGTATCATTACGGCCGTAGAGATCATATTTAACAGGAGCTTCTGAGCGGTGCCCGCTTTCATCCGGGTGCTACCCGTTACGAACTCAGCACCTACGACGACTTCGATCGGATATTCGACGGCAGCAGCCAGGGGCGTACCGGCATTACAGGTAATGCAGCCGGTAAGCACCCCTCTTTCTCTGGCGGATTTTACGCCGCCGATAACGTATGGCGTAGTGCCGGAGGCGGCAATTCCTATCACACAGTCCCATTTATGAAGAGCGTATTCCTCCAGGTCCCGGATCGCCTGTTGTGTATTGTCTTCTGAAAATTCGACGGCCTTCCGGATAGCGCCGTCTCCCCCTGCCATGATACCGATCACCCAATCGTCCGGTACCCCGAAGGTGGGGGGACATTCCGAAGCGTCCAGGATTCCTAATCTGCCGCTGGTGCCTGCGCCTATATAAAAAAGACGGCCCCCTTTTTTCATCCTTTTCACAATAGCTACCACCAATTGCTCAACTTTCGGGATGACTGCTGCAACAGCCAGAGGAACCCTTATGTCCTCACTGTTGATCCCGTCCAATATTTCATAGACGGTCATTTTTTCCAGGTCGTCAAAATGCGAGGGCATTTCCGTTGTAAGCATATTTCGGTGCTATTTTAAATGCTAAATTTTGAAATTGGGAAGGGGAGGATTAAAACAGTTAGTAAGCCTGATAAGGCGGGTTAAAGACGCATAAAAACGCATCTTAATAATTTATGACACGCAAAATAGGCATAAAGCTGCATAAAATAAAAAAATAAGCGCAAAAAAACGAATGATGCTTACGCAGGCGGGCAGAACTTCGCCTCGTCGGTCATTCAGTTGCGGGGTCCGATGCGCTCAGTAGCCGGCATTTTGTGTAAGCTTCGGATTCAACTGAAGGGCGGAAGTGGGGATGGGGTAGACGCGGTGATGGGGGTCGGTATCGGTTTTAAATCCCCAGGCTCCTTCATATTTACCAAACCGGATCATATCATTTCTATGCCATCCTTCCCAGGCGAATTCACGGTTTCTTTCATTGTAAATAGAATCCAGGGTAATAGCAGACCAGGCAGGAGAAGTAGTTCGTACCGACCGCAACTGGTTGGCCAGGCTGAGAGCCGTCTGGCCCAGGGTAGCCGTTCCACCGCGTAAAATAGCTTCGGCCTTCATCAGCAGCACATCCGAATAACGGAACACCGGCACATCATTATTCTGGTTCCGGGTGGTAGAAGTGCTGTCCGGATGAAATTTTACATTCCGATATCCCATATTCCAGGCGATCTCATCATTCCCGCAATCAAAAAGAGTCGGGTCCAGCCGGAGAAGAATATCCGGCGTCAATTTTACCTGATAGACGATCGTGTCTGTCCTGGTAGCCGGGTCCGCGTAGGTGAAATCATATCCGATATGCGTTGTGTGCACGGTGACCGGCGTGCCGTCATAATAATATTGAAGGCCTGTGAGCCATTGTTGATTCCGGGTATCATTCGGATCATTGTAGTAAGCGAAAAAAGAGGGCAATGTACTTTCCGGAGCGCTGGGAGTAAAAGATAAGCTGTATTTTTTCTTTAAGGAACGGGGAATGTCATAGCGGGCGTGGTACATATAGCCGGTCACCGGCAAGGCGGTGGTATTGATCTGTGCTCCTGCGTCATAAGGTACGGCAAAAATAAACTCCCTGATCTGCGGTCCGTTATTAATATTGAACATGTTGAGATAGTTGGTCTCCAGGGCATACTTCCCTGAATTAATAATGCTGTCGCATGCCGCTATGCAATCATTATATCGTGCTATTCCTGTATAGTATTCTGCATTCAGGTACATTTTTGCCAGCAGGGCAAAAGCCGTGTACTTATTAGCCCTTCCGTAAGTGGAGATGCCTGAGGCAGGGTTGAGGTAAGGCAGACTTTCCAGCACTTCGTTCCCGATAAACTGGAAGACCTGTGGGCGGGGCAGGTTCGGGTATGGCGTAAGATTATCATAAGTCGTATCAAGAGGAATGCTGCCGTAGAGATCCATCCACATAAAATAGTTTACGGCCCGCAACATCCTCAACTCTGCCAGGTGGGTCTGTTTGGAAGCCCCTGCCGGTTCGTTCTGATTCAGGATATGCAGCGCCTGGTTGACAGTGCCGGTAACGGTAGCCAGCCAGGACCAGCAGGTGTTGGTCCATCCGTGATCCTTTGTCCAGGAGTGATAGTGCAGCGCCCGGTAGTTCTGATTATCATACCAGTTACCTCCTCTTGCGGGCAGGATGGCTTCGTCCGTGCTCAGGGACTGCATGAACCAATAATCCAACGCATAATTGCCCCGGAAAGCAATATAGGCCGGCTGCGCCGCTTCAATAAATTGTACGCTGTCATTGGGGAATATGTCGGGAGTTACTTCCGTAGTGACCGGCAGGTCCAGTTTATGACAGGAGGATAAGCAGCCTATGAACAGCACCGGCAGGAAAAAATTCTTATAGTGTTCGTCTATTCTTACTCGCATGCGCATTTTTGTTTGACTAGAGTGACAGGTTGACACCGAATAAAAAAGTACGGGTCTTTGGATAAAAGTTGCTGGCATCCACCCCCGGCGCCAATCCACCCTGATTGACCTCCGGGTCGATCCCCTTGTACCCGGTAATAACAAAAAGATTGTTGGCGGCAATATATAACCGGAGTGACCGGATATCCCTGCTGATCCTGCTGAAGCTATAGCCCAGGCTGGCATTATCCAGTCTCCAATAACTTCCGCTTTCAATATAGCGGGTGGAATACCTGCCGGCATTATAATTCTTTGGGGATTCTCCGGCGATCGATAAAGGGATATTTACATTTTGAGCTGAATTGGGCTGGTCCAGGTTGGCCAGCGTGACATTGAAGATCTTATTACCCAGCACCGATCGCAGGAATATAGTAAAATCGAAATTTTTATACCGGAATTTATTCTCCCAGCCTATCAGCAGTTTGGGTTGGGCATTGCCGGCCAGATGATAATCCGTAGTGCCCGGGGCCGGTACCGTTGTCAGTTTGCCTTTTGCATTGACGTATTGTGAAATGCCGCTGGAATCGCCGGCATATTTCAACGTATAGAACTGACCGATAGGCTTGCCGGACAGAAGGATCTGAAGGTCCACTCCTGACTGCCCGACGCCATCCGGCTCTACTTCCTGTATAGAATCCATCCGAAAACGGCTATTGGACAAACTGACGATCTCATTTTCATTGTGTGCCAGGTTCAGGCTGGTGGTCCAGTTGAAAGCAGCGCTGTGGACGGGGTTGGCATGGATGCTCATCTCAATGCCTTTATTGTTCATGGCGCCTACATTGGCTGTGATGCTGCCTGAGGGAACTAAGTTCGGATCAACGGGATAGCTCCAGATCAGGTCCGTCGTTCTCTTGTTATATACTTCCAATGTACCGCTAAGCCTGCCTTTCGCCATCGAAAAATCCAATCCTATATCCGCGGTGGTCGTCCTTTCCCAGCGTAAGTCCGGATTGGCGCTTTGCGTGGGACCGATGGCAATAAGCTGTGCTCCCTGGTAATAATAGCTCCCGATATTGCCGGACAGGGCCTGGGCTGCAGTAGGGTTGAACCCCAGCGAGTTGCCGGTAACGCCATAGCTTGCACGCAGTTTCAGATTGCTGAACTTCCACGCCATCCCTACCGCGGGAAAATAGCCCCACCGGTGGTTCACGCCGAATACGGAAGAGCCATCGCGCCGGATAGAGGCCTGCAGGAGGTATTTATCTTTATAGTTATAATTCACCCTTGCGAAATCAGCTATCAGGCGGTTGTGCTCGTAATTATCCGTGCCGAAATCCACGTTGAAACCGGGAATAGCATAGGGGTTGCTCAGCGCAAGGTTGTTATAGCCTATATTGTCCACCGGAAAATTGGTGCTGGTAGCCTGGAATCCTTCGCCATTCACCGTCTCCTGGAAAGAATACCCCAGCACAGCATTGACTGAATGGCCGCCGGATCTTATGTCCCAGGTAAAAAAAGTCTCCACTATTTTATTAGTGTTCTGATAAGTATTACGGACGGCCTCTCCATTGCTGCCTGTCAGGGTGATCAATTGGGGATTGGCAGGCGGGTCGGGGGTGCTTCGGATATTATTATAGTATTGTGTATAATAGCTGTCGTAGTACGCGCCATACAGCGTCGAATAGTTCTGGTAAGACAGCGCTATATCATATTTCAGTCCGAAAGGCAGTTTAAGCTGGGCTGTAAAGATCCCAAGGATATTACTGTATTTCAGGTTCTCTTTACCGTGATGGATCAGGGATACGGGGTTGTAATAGGTGGTATGGGTAAAATCATCAAAATAGCTCCCATCGGGATTTTTGACAGGTGAGACCGGCAAATACTGCAGCATTTGCTTCAGCACCGTATTCCGGTAAGGAACGAAGTTGGCATTGCTGGATGAGTTGGTGACGGCCAATCCCAGCTTCAGCTTGCCATTCAGCGTATACTGATCGATGGAGAGACGGGCGATCACCCGTTCCAGGGAGCTGGTCTGTATAATACCCTGCTGATAATAATAATTCAGGCTGGCATTAAATATAGTGGATTCATTGCCCTGCGCTAAATAGATATTATGGTTATGAGAAAAGGCCGTGGGATTTTCCACCGCGTTCTGCCAGTTGGTATTGGCGCCCTTGTCGTCTGCCGGTATGAACGACAGGTTGCTTCGGGCAAGAAAAGCTCTCAACTGGCCGGCATCCATCATCCTGAGCTGGTGCGACACTTTCTCCGTCGCCCCATACCCGTTGTACATCACCTGCAATTGTCCCTTTTTGGGCTTCCGGGTAGTGATCATGATTACCCCGTTGGCGCCCCGGTTCCCGTAAATGGCGGTAGCTGCCGCATCCTTTAATACGTCCACAGTAGCGATATCGTCCGGGGCCAGGGAAGAAATATCTCCGCCGGGAGCGCCATCTATGACAAAAAGAGGTGATTGAGCCTGATTCAACGTAGAGGCTCCCCGCAGAACAATAGCCCCCAGCCTGTTGGGGTCGCCGCTGGCAGTGATATTCAGGCCGGCTACTTTCCCCTGCAGCAGTTGCCCGATGTCGCTGGTAGCTTGCAGGTTGAGGTCTTCATTTTTTAGGGAAGAGATGCTGCTGCTGAGGTCCTTGCGATCCTGTCGTCCATATCCTACGACCACCATATCTCCTAAGGCCACTACGTTTTCCCCAAGAACTACCGGGTAATAAATTTCTTTGGTGACCTTTCTTTCTTTGGGGAGATATCCTATGGATGAAAATATCAGCACGTCGCCTTCTGCTGCTTTCAGGCTAAAGCTGCCGTCCCCTGCGGTAACTTTTGAAACGGGCTTCCCCTTCAAGGTAATCGTAACATTGGATAAGGGGTAGCCTTTACTATCCGTCACTGATCCGCTGAGTTCTTTCACCGGCGGGGAATCTGACAGGGTCCTATCCTCTTTTCGTTTAAGCTGCAGGATCACGGTGTTCTCACGGTAGATCCAGGACAAGCCTTTATCTTTTAGCAGGGTTTGCAATACCTCCTCCAGGCTGACCGATTGAAAATGAACCGTCATTTTTTCCTGGTCATTCAATTGTGCTGAATTGTAGAACAGCCGGATATTGGTCTGCTCAGTGATCATCTTAAAGATCGATTGAAGGGTGAGCTGTTCTCCGCTGACGAACACTTTTTTATCCTGGTCATTTTGCACCTGTGCATGCAGGGAAAGACAGACCAGCAGGATCATCGCAGTTATAATACCCTTCCAAAACCTGAAATCGATCGTATTTGACTCCGGGGACATAATCTGGAGCGAAAGTGGTATTATTTGGAAACAATTTGATGTTATCAAATTGTTTCCTTTGTTCCCCTATGCAAAAAGCCCGGCGCTGGAAAGCTCCGGGCTGTGATTAACGACAAACCTATCGGAGGCGCAGCCCTCCGATATAAATTTAATTGTAACCGGGATTCTGTTTCAGCGACGGATTCAATCCAAGCGCTGTACTGGGTATCGGGAAAATCCGGTGAGTCGGGTCAGCATCTGTTTTAAAACCCCATGTTCCCTCGTATTTTCCAAAACGGATCATATCATTCCGGTGCCATGTTTCCCAGGTGAACTCCCGGCATCTTTCATTATAAACGGAATCCAGGGTAACGTCCGACCAGGGAGCGGCGGTGGTACGCTGCGCTCTTAGCTGGTTGACCAAAGAAAGAGGCGTCTGTCCCTGGGTGAAGGTTGCTCCCCGGAGCATGGCCTCCGCCTTCATCAACAGAATATCCGAGTAGCGGAATACCGCCGCATCGTTATTCTGATTCCGGTTGGCGGTATTAGTATAATCCGCCAGGATCTTAATATTACGGATCCCCATATTCCAGGCGATATCATCGTTGCCCAGGTCGAACAACGAAGGATTGGCGCCGCTGTTGGGATCGGTCCGGTAATACACCTCCGGCGTCAGGTTCAACTGATAAACATAGGCGGCATTGGCATCAGCCCCTGTATATGTTGCATCATATCCCTGAGACCCGCCCTTGGTAGTCTTGACCATCAGCGGCGTGCCATCCTTATTGAATTGCAGACCGACCAGCCATTGATTATACCGGGCGTCGTTCGGATCATAGAAATATGTATTATAATACGATGCAAGGGTGCTTTCAGGACCGCTTGGCTTGCTGTTGATCAATCCACCGCCAGTCGTCTGGTTGATGACCGGATCAATATTCGTGCCGGGAGTAGAACCGGCATAACCATATTTCATGCCCAGGTTGCGGTTCAGATCGTACCGGGCGCGATAATTAAACCCGTTGGTATTGGGATACAGGCTTGCGGTCGGGTCGTAAGGAATGGCGAAAATAAATTCCTTCTGGGCAGGGCCGTTGGTGGGTCCGAACATATTCAGATAGGTGGTCCTGGGCTCCAGGGCATACAGTGATCCCCCGCCGGCATTGATGATGCTGTCGCAGGCCCAGACGCAATCATTGTACCGGTCTGTGCCCGTATAATAGGCTGCATTCAAATACATTTTTGCCAATAAGGCATAAGCCGTATACTTATTAGCCCTGCCATACATCAGGGTGCCGGCAGCCCTGCTCAGGTTGGGCAAGGCGGACATAATATCACTTTCAATAAATTTAAAAACCTCCGGGCGCGCCACATTGGTATGAGGAGTATAGTCGCCGAAAACAGTATCGATAGGAATATTCCCGTAAAGGTCCATCATCATAAAATAAGCGACATCTCTGACGATCTTCAATTCCGCCAGGCTGGACTTCTTGGTAGCAATGCTATCCGGCTCCGTCGTGGTCAAAATGGACAGCGACTGATTTGTAGCCCCGATCACCCTCGACAACCAGGCCCAGGTAGAATTGGTCCATCCGTTAGAGCTGTTCCAGTTATGCAGATGGAGATTGTTGTAGCCGTTAGCCGGATCATACCAGTTACCGCCGCGGGCCGGTAAAATGGCTTCATCGGTACTCAGGGACTGTATGAACCAATAGTCCAGTTCGTAATTGCCCCGCAGGGCCGCATAAGGAGCGATCGTCACGGAGACAAATTGTGCCGGAGTCTGCGGAAAGACCTCTGGTGACAGTTCCGTAGTGATCGGGACTACTACCTTGTGGCAGGAATTTCCGGCAATCAGTATCAGTACCGGGAATAGTATATGTTTTAACAGCTTGTTCATGTTACTATTTTTAATCATTTTTAAGTTGGTTAGTTCGGGACCATAATGTCTTTTCAATGGTCTCACTGAAATCGCTTCGCTAGTTAGAAGGACACGTTTAATCCCAATAAAAAGGTGCGTGTCTTGGGATAGAAATTATTATAATCCACTCCCGGCGCTACGCCGCCCTGGTTGACTTCCGGGTCGATGCCCTTGTATCCTGTGATAACAAAAAGATTATTGACGGAAAAATAGGCCCTTATTGATTTGATATAGGGGTCAATGCTTTTGAAATTATAACCCAGGGTGGCATTGTCCAGTCTCAGGTAAGATCCGTTCTCGATGAAGCGGGTGGAATACCGGTAAGCATTCGCATCGGTGATGCTCTCGTTAAAGGCATCTGTCAGGATGTTGGCGTTAGCGGCGGTAGCAGGCCTGAAGAGATCGGCGCGGGTGGCATTGAATATTTTGTCTCCCAATACTCCTCGCAGTGCGACATTTAAATCCAGGTGCTTGTACCGGAAGGTATTGCTCCATCCGAATAATAATTTCGGCTGCGAGCTGCCTGCAAAATGATAGTCCAGCGACCCATTGGCATAGGTAGTGTCTATTTTACCGGTATGGGTCACATATTGAGAAGTGCCATTGGCATTCTTCCCTGCATATTGGAGGGTGAAATGCTGGCCCAGCGGTTTGCCTGCCTGCAACACCTGCAGGAAAACTCCTGTTTCACCACCCCCTTCCGGATCTGCTTCGGGAATAGAGTCGACACTGGCAAAGAGAGGGTTGTTAAGGCTGGTGATCTTATTGATATTATGGGATACATTCAGGCTGGTGGTCCAGCTAAAATCCTTGTTCCTGACAGGCGTTGCGTTCAACATCAGCTCGATCCCCTTATTATTCATGCTGCCGCCATTGGCAGTGATCGTACCGGAGGGAATAAGGATGGGATCTACTTTGTACGCGAAGATCATGTTGGTGGTATTCTTATTGTATACATCTACCGAACCGCTGACTTTTCCTTTCAGAATGGTAAAATCAACACCGATATCAGCCGTAGCAGTCTGTTCCCATTTCAGCGCCGGGTTGGCAGCCTGTGTCGGGCCATAGGCATTGGTCTGCGTACCGTTATAATAAGCCGTTCCCAAGCTACCGGAGTAGAGTTGGGCAGTATAGGCATTAAATCCAAAGGTGTTCCCCACTACGCCATAACTTCCTCTTACTTTCAGATCGTTGAAGAGTTCCTGCCCGCTCATGAAATTCTCCTGGCTGATACGCCATCCCGCGCTCACGGAAGGGAAATAACCCCAATGATGATCGTCGCCGAATACGGAGCTGCCATCCCGCCGCAGCGATCCCTGCAGCAGGTACTTATCTTTATAATTATAATTCACCCTTGCGAAATCGGAGATCAGTTTTGTCTCCTGGTATAGATTATCCGGACCAAAACCAATATGTGGCCCTCCCGTTTGTGCGTAAGGGGCGCTCAGGGCGAAATTATTATACCCGATATTATCCACGGGGAAATTAAAAGTAGTGACCTGGAATCCGTTGTTATTTATATTATCCTGCCAGGAATAGCCTAACACGGCATTAATCGTATGATCACCGAATTTACGGTCCCAGGTAAGGAAGGTCTCCAGTATTTTAGCGGTATTCTGGTAGGAGCTCCGGAAAGCCTGCCCGTTCTGGCCAAAGCTCTGCTGGGTGCGGCCAAGAGGTCCGGGATCGGGGTTGTTATACAGGTTGTTATAGTTGTTGGTGAAATAGCTATCATAATATTCTCCGTGCAGGGTGGAATAATTCTGATAGGAAAGATTGATGTCATACGTTAATCCAGCCGGCAATTTCACCTGTGTATTAAAGCTGCCGGTCAGGTTATTGTATTTATCGTTCATCTGACTGTGATTCATCATGGCCACGGGATTATAGCCTGTATTCTTCTCCTCAAAGTAGGTTCCATCGGCATTTTTTACCGGCGATACCGGTAAGAACTTGGCTGCCTGCAATAAAACGACACCCAGGTAAGGCACCTGATTGCCATTGTTGTTCGAGTTGGCCACATTGAGGCTGAATCTCACCCGGTCATTCAAGGCGTATTGATCGATAGCCAGGCGGGCGATGATACGGGTGAGATCGGTGTTCTTTATAATCCCTTCTTTTTTCGCGTAGTTCACGCTGGCGCTATACGTACCATGCTCTCCGCCTCCGGATAAAGAAAGGTTATGATTCGTCGACACTGCCGTAGATCTTTCTATCTCCTCCTGCCAGTTGGTATTGGCGTTCAAATCATCCACCGCGGCAAATCCCCGGTTGTTCTTTTTAAGGAAGGTCCGCAAGGTTGGGGCGTCCATCACCTTTAATTTGCTGCTGACCTTTTCTGCGCCCACGTATCCGTTATAAGCCACCTGGGTCTGACCTTTTCTACCTCTTTTCGTGGTGATCATAATGACGCCGTTGGCGGCACGGTTGCCATAAATGGCTGTTGCCGCCGCATCTCTTAGAATGTCGATCGACGCAATATCGTCCGGCGCGACGGTGGAGATATCGGCGCCCGGTATGCCATCGATGACATAAAAAGGTCCCCCGGGGCTATTGACGGTGGAGACACCGCGTAATATAACAGCAGCAGGCTTATTCGGATCGCCGCTGGCGCTGACATTCAGACCGGGAGCCTTCCCTTGTAATAATTGCCCGACATCCGTGATGGCGCCTTTATTCATGTCTTCTGGTTTTACAGTAGTGATGGCGCTGGAAAGCGTTCTCCGGTTTGCCTTTCCGTAACCGACAACGACCACATCAGCCAGATTGACTGCTGCCGCATCCGTCAACATTATAGTATAATGCGTTTCACCCGTAATTTTTACTTCCTGGGTATTTAAACCAACAGCGCTGAATACCAGCACATCTCCTTTATTGGCAGATATGGAAAAGCTGCCATCTCCTGCCGATAATTTCATCGTCTTTTTCCCTTTCACCATGATCGTTACGTTGGCAACAGGATTGCCTTTCGAATCCTGCACCATTCCTGTAATATCACCGGCTTGTTGAAAGAATCCCTCACGGGCATTTGTTCGGACAGGGGCTGTCTCCGCGCGGGAGGTATTACCTAAAATAAAAAGGGCTAGTAAAAGAAAGACCAATGCATGGCCATTCCTTGCTGCTAAACGGAGCAAAGTCATAAGTGTGATTTTGTATTTATAAAGATTTTACCGTTGCGGGTGACCGGAGTTAAGACAGGATTTAATTTCCCCGGGGTGATCTGAATGGAATATTTTATTATTTACTTTGCATCAAAATCCTCACGGCATGAGCCAGGAAGAAGAAAAAATACTGCTCCAGCGTTTGCAATCCGGTGACGCAAAAGCTTTTAAAACAGTATTCGAGCGTTATTTCAAGCTCCTGTATCTGGAAGCCTATTATAAGCTGGAGAATGATAAAGAGGCAGAAGACCTGGTCCAGGACTTCTTTATCGAATTCTGGGAGCGGCAATTATTCCGGTCTGTCACGTTGTCCTTAAAGCATTATCTCTATCAGTCTGTTCGCAACCGTTGCATCAACCGCCTGGAACACCGCAAAGTGCAGCAGCGGCGTACGGATCAGTATGCGTTGGTGCAGCCCCGGGACTATGAACCGGTGAACAAGATGGAAAACAATGAATTACGCGACCAGATCGAGCATGTCCTGGAGACGATACCCCCAGAATCCGCCAAAGTATTCCGGTTGTCCTACATGGAAGAGCACAAACGAAAAGAAGTCGCCGGCCTCCTGGGGGTCAGTGAAAATACGGTCAAAACACAGTTGGCCCGTGCCCTACGCCATTTCCGGGAAAAGCTGCATTTTAAATAAAAGAATTTTTAAACCGGAGTAACCCATCTTTTTAAAAAAACTGTCTGATATAATATAGACATAACATTGCCGTAATATTTTCTTAACATAGACAAGATATGCAATACGACCTGGAACATGTACGAATGATGATGATGGAAAAAATTGCCGGTACCCTGGAGGAGTCGGAGGATAAAGTATTACAGCAACTGGTCAGGGATGATGATACAATTGCCGGGTTATGGGAGAAGCTGCAGGCGCGTCTGGCTGAGCCCGCGGCTGCGGAGGTTATGAAAGGAATTCCCGGGCGCCAGGAAAAGGTGTGGGCTCAGGTGGACCGGCGGGTAGCTGTGGCCAAGGCCATGCGCCCGGCCCGTTCATTCACTTTTGCCGGGATAGCAGCGGCAGCTTGTTTCTTATTACTAGCAGCAGGTGGTTTCTTTTATTATCAGTCGGTCCATCGGAAGGCGCCCCTCGCCTCCACCGGATCGCCCTTTAAGAAATCCATTCAGTTGCAACTGGCAGGGGGACACCCTATCGATCTCTCCGCAGCCGGCAGTACCATTACCTTACAGGAAGCGCAGTTGAAGAATGCTAATAAGACTTTATCCTTTCAGACCCTGGAAGATAAAAGTACCGGGCTTAATACGCTCACCGTGCCGGTAGGGATGGACTATAAGATCGTGCTGGCGGACAGTACGGAGGTATGGATGAATTCGGCTACGGTATTACAATTCCCCTTCGCCTTCGGGGGTAATACCCGGGAGATCAGCCTGAGCGGAGAAGCATACCTGAAAGTAGCTGCCAATGCTGCGAAACCCTTTATTGTACATCTGCCGCATGCTGCTGTTCAGGTACTCGGGACCACCTTCAATGTCAACTCCTATGATTCGGGTATTGTCAGGGTGTCCCTGGTGAGTGGAGCCGTGAAACTGAAAAGCGACAACAAGGAATGGGAGATCCGGCCGGGAATGGAAGGGGTCTATTCCGCACCTGCCGGTTTTTCGCTTCATTCCTTCGATGAGAAAGATGTGCTTAGCTGGATGCACGGCATACATGTTTTCTACAATGCCAGCGTACAGGAAATCAGCAAGATATTGCCCCGTTGGTATGGAATAGACGTGGTACTGGACAATTCCAATATCTCCCGTGAGCGCTTTTCCGGATTCATCGACCGGACCAAGCCTATACAGGACTTCCTGGAGAATTTAAAATCCACTAATTCCGCTGATTATTATTTCAAGGGGGAGACCCTGCATTTAAAGTAGCCTATTCTCCGGCAAAGCGGATGATTGGAGTGCGGAACCCATCAGTTCTTCCGGAAAACATCTTTTACCGCCTCCAAATACAACATCCCATGGACAACATCGGGTTCGAGATAGCTGCCTTCCGCCCATTCATTCCAGGCATTTATGGTGATAAGTTTAGGTTGATTGGGGTGTTGGTCGATATATTCTTTCGCTTTTTGAAGAAATATTTTAAAATCTTCTGGCTTGTTATTTACAATCAGGTCCTGTCGTTTATCAGGGAATCGTGGGTTACAATCCCAACCTATTGAGACATGCGGGCAATAGGGGATTTTAAAAGTTGTATCCCAGTCGGCCCATTTTTTCAAGGCTGCTTCACCCCAGGGTATATAATCGCCTTTAGGTTGAACAAAATGGCACCACTGGTAATTGGTCATGCTCTTAAACCCGAAATATTCCAGCGTAGCGTTCTGTGTTTCGATTGGATCACCGGGCACATCTTTCAATGTTGAAGGAATATTGCCCCAGAGTATAGCCTGAAGGTGCAAATCAGGGAAACCTGCTTCTTTGGTTTTCATACGAAAGTAATCAAGGGCAGCCTTTGCCTTTTCGGAACCCCCAATGCCTTTTATAAAAGTAGAAAGTTCGTAAATGCTGAACACGGGTTCTCCATTGATCTTATAATAGTTCGGTTGTTTAAAATAATCTTTGATAATATGATCGACCATCCCTTCGAAAACTTTCCGGCTAACGCCACCGTACCAATAGATTTTACTTTTATCCGGATTAGCCGGGTCCAGATAGGAGCTATGATTATGGTTAGCCCACATCAGCGAGAATCTCATATCGTTACGGTTTTCAGCTTTCAGGAACCCTTTATTTAAAGCATCTTCGAGAAAAGGTCGGTTATCGTACCAGTACCAGTCGAAGATCATTACGTTGATTCCGTATGTTACAGCAGTTTTTATTTTTTTTCCCATGACGACGGGATTGGTTTCATCTTCATAGCCCCAAAGTGGAACCTTGGGTACCTCATGCCCTGCAAACTTGGGTTTTGCTTTGTAAATAGCCTCCCACTCCCCTTTTCCGTCGGGGAATACATTTATATCTTTAAATCTGGGATCCGGATGATAAGCAGGCCAGTAGAATGCTGCAACATCATATTTACCGGCCCTTTTTATTTCTTGTCCCTGAACATTACAAGCAACTAAAAGGATCCCTGCAATTGTAATTATACCAAATGAGGATATAAATATTTTCTTCATAATACTTAGTTAATCGAAATTTATAATCATCATAGCTCGAACAATATTATTAACTGCCACCTATTGGTATTTACCGGTTTGAATATAGACATAACTTGTTGAAAATCTATAAATTTCATAAGTAGGAAAAGAGTTTGAAAATATCCAAAAAACTGCAATATTTGCATCATACAGTTCCTTCCTACCCCCTTTAGACGCGCTCCTTTTAACTGCCAGCAGCATCCCAGCAAATTCTTTCTTTACTTCATTTTCACAACTATCAGCGACGAAAATATGTCTCAGAAAGTCGTCAGATAATAGCTGCTACTTCGTAGCTTCCAATATTGGATGGAAGAGTTACTAAATTATTTTAAGGTTGCCTGAAATATTTGTAAATTTGTGTATGGCTACTAAGAAAATCATATTAAAAACAGCCAAAAAGCGAAAGGGAACGGTATCCCGGGCCGCCATCAGGAAGGCGGTGCAGACCGTATTTGGGTCCTCCAAATCTGTACATCCTGCACAAGCTAAAACCAGAGCCAGCGTTCTTCAAGCGCAATAATCGCATCCCGTTATATGAAAGTGGCGGGTTATAATGATTCTGTTTTTATCAATTGTCCTTTCGATGATCAGTATAGTCCTATTCTTAGGGCCATCGTCTACACTGTATATCGATGCGGTTTTTTCCCAAAAACAGCCTTGGATGAAGATGATGGCTTGGATAATAGGTTAAGCAAAATCATAAGAAAGATAAAGGATTGCCGGTATGGCATTCATGATCTATCGCGGATAGAATTGAATGCTGCCGACTATCCTCGTTTTAATATGCCCTTCGAACTAGGGATTTTTTTTGGAGCCAGAGTCCTTGGAGATGATTTACAAAAGAAAAAGAACGCTCTGGTATTGGAACGAACAAAATATAGCTATCAACAGTATATCTCCGACTTAAACGGAATAGATACGAAAGCACATAATAATGAGCCGACCACAGCTATGGCGAAAGTGCGTGATTGGCTGCGTACCGCTTCCGGCAGACGAACAATACCCGGTTATGCCATTCTTACTGCACAATATCAGGAATTCCAGAACCATCTTCCGGCTCTTACAGAAGAATTAGGATTTACGGTTGCCAATATACCTTTTATAGATTTTCTAAACCTGGTCGAGGATATTGTGCAAGAACAGATAAAGTAGGCAAACCGGGCCTTATACTTTCACCCGCGTTGGATTCTATACCTGATCCCTGGTCCGGATGCATCGCTACAGATGTTGTATCCCTTTCTCCGCGGGCACCGCCAGCTTTATGTCCTTCAGTTCCGGATTCTCCACCTTATTCAGCAGGATAACAGGAAGGCCCGTTGTGTCCGGGATATAGAGCCCGCTGAGCGAGAGACCTGCCACATCATCAAAAAGACAGGCAGGGCGGAAATCATATGCCTTATAATGCAGCCGGACATTTTTCATCTTTAGTCCCGTCACATGCCGGGCATAAAATCCCGAAACGGGCAGTTCTCCGAACATAGAGAATTCAGGATAGTTGGCTTCCGCCTCCGGTACTCTGTTCAACGTATCGGGGGAGAAAAAGGCGGTCTCTTTGTCGCTCTTCCCCGCATAGGTGATTTCGATGTTCTCCAGGGTGACGTCCTGTACGGGATGGCCCGGCAGCCCCACAATAGAAGAGGGAAAGATGTTGTGGGGAATCCGCACGGGGGGGCCTTCCTCTTCGTATCCCTTATCCGGTTTGCCCGCGGGGACTTCCACCTTCACATCGCCTATGTACACATGCCGTAATTCCCCGGCGGGAGCTTGCTGGTTGCGCCGTCCCAGGCGAAGGAAAATAGCGTTGCCCGTATTCTTAGCCGTTACATTGCGGATATCTATATTTTCCAGGATGGCCCCATCCACCGTCTCCAGGGCAATGGCCGAACGATAGGTGTCATAAATAGTGAGGTCCCTGACGGTGATGTTGGAAAAGAGGCCCCGGGATGCAGTACCCAGTTTGAAGGCGCTGGCGCTGGAGCGTATTTTGCAATGAGCGATGTAGATGTCTTCACACCGGCCCTGCGGGCTTTCTGATTTGAGGCAGATACCATCGTCGGCGGCGTTGATAGAACAATTCGTTATCCTTACTTTTTTACAATCCACCACGTCAATGCCGTCATTGTTCAAAAAAGTCGTGCTCTGTACGGTTATGCTGTCGATGGTGAGGTTGCTGCAATTGGTATACTTCTGTACCCAGTCAAGTCCGTCTTTGATGGTCACCGTCTTTATTGTTACACCGTTGCAGTTCCTGAACCCGATGATCTTCGGCCGGTTCTTCTCTTCCGGCCGCATCTGGTGCCAGGGATTGTAGGTTTGCCATTCCTTGTCTTCCAGCGTTCCCGCCTTCAGCAGAACGTAGAGATCTTTCAGCAGTTTAGCAGCCTGTCCGTCGATGACTCCTTTCCCGGTGATGGAAATATTTTGCTGATCATCCGCTACGATGAGGGCGGAGGCGGGGCCGGAGCCATAATCTATTCTTTTGGAACTTCCCATCAGTACGCCATTGGCGGAAATAGTCAGTTCGACATTCGATTTCAGATGGATCACACCGGTGATGAATTTGCCGGCAGGTATCCTTACGATCCCGCCGCCATTGGCATTCGCCTCGTCGATTGCTTTCTGAACGTACAACGTATTATCTGTTTGTCCGTCGCCCTTTGCCCCGTAGGTTATGATGTCAAAGGTCTTTTGCTGACAGTAGGCGGAGGAAGCAAAAACAATACAAAGAGTATGAAGCAATATCTTTTTCATTACCAATTTTTAAAGCTGCAATATAAAATATCGGGGCCTTTTCGGCCCCGATATTTTTAAAGAAAGCATGGCAACCTAGTATCCGGGATTCTGCGTCAGCGTGGCATTGGTCGAAAACGCCGTGGTTGGGATAGGGAACAGCCGGTGGTTGATGTCGGCGTCCGTCTTGAAACCATAAGCATCTTCGAATTTCCCAAAGCGTATCATATCATTTCTGTGCCAGCATTCCCAGGAGAACTCACGGCAACGTTCTGCGTAAACAGAATCTAAAGTAATCGTGCTCCAGGCGGCGGTGGTGGTGCGGGCAGCCCGTAACTGGTTGGCCAGTGAAAGGGCCGTTTGCCCCTGTGTAGCTGTCCCGCCCCGGAGGATCGCCTCGGCTTTCATCAGAATGATATCGGAATAACGGAAAACGGGCACATCGTTATTCTGGTTACGGCTTACCGTATTGGTGTAATCCGGGTAGAATTTTATATTGCGGTAGCCCATATTCCAGGCTATTTCATCGTTGCCGAAATTAAATAAGGAAGGATCGGCGCCGCTGGCTGACGAACGGTACTGCATGCCCGGGGTCAGATTTAATTGGTAAGTATAGGTATCACCTGGTGCGCTGCCCGAATAAGCAGCATCGTATCCCTTATTGGTGGTTTTTACCATCAGGGGCTTGCCATCGGGCCAGTATTGCAGGCCGGTGAGCCATTGGCCATTCCGTACATCATTGGGATCGTTAAAATTAGCATAGTATTCAGGCAGGACAGTTCGCGGTCCGCTGGGTGCTGAGTTCAATAATCCCGATCCTGCGTAGGTCTGGTTCATCACCGGGTCTACAATCGATCCGCTGGTAGAGCCGGCATACTTATACAGTATGCCCTGGTTGCGGTTCAGATCATACCGGGCATGAAACATGTAGCCATTGGTGGTGGAGGCATCGTAAGGGATAGCGAAAATAAACTCTTTCATGGCAGGCCCATTGGTGGGATAGAACATCTGCAGGTAGGAGATCATCGGCTCCAGGGAATAAAGCCCCGAATTGATAACGCTGTCACACGCGGCGATACAATCGTCGTTCCTTGCCGTGCCGGTATAGACGGCCGCATTCAGATACATCTTAGCCAGGATGGTAAACGCGGTGGCCGCGTTGGGACGGCCGTACTGTGCCTGCCCCGCAACATGGTTGAGGTAAGGTATCGCTGCTTTCAGCTCGCTTTCAACATAGGTAAACAGCTGGGGCCGGGGCGTATTGGTATGCAGGGTAGTATTGCCATAAACACTATCAATCGGTACATTCCCATAGAGGTCCATCATCATGAAATAACAGAGGGCGCGTACTGTCTTAAGCTCCGATACGGTCGTTTGCTTGGCTGCACCGTCGGCCGCTGCCTTCAGAATATTGAGCGTTTGATTGGTGGTGCCGATGACATTCTCCAGGTAAGTCCATACGGAATTTACCCAGGCATTGTCTTTATTCCAGGTATGCTTGTGCAGTTGCTCATATTTATCACCGTCGTACCAGTTCGGCCCATAGGAGGGCAGAATGGCTTCATTGCTGCTCAAGGTCTGTATAAAAAAATAATCGACCGCATAATTACCCCGTAACGCGACATATACCGGGCCGGTGGCAGAATTGAACTGGGCAGGCGCCAGGGGGTATACGGCGGGAGTTAACTCAGAATTTATGGATACTTCCACTTTGTGGCAGGACGATAAGGCGCCCGCCAGCAGCAGTGAAAGACTTATATATTTCAGTATTCGTTTCATAATACGCATTTAAACTGTTAGAAGGATACATTTACGCCAAACATGACTGTACGGGTCTTGGGATAGAAATTATTATAATCCACTCCCGGCGACACGCCGCCCTGGTTGATCTCGGGATCGACCCCCTTGTATTTGGTAATTACAAAAAGATTATTCCCCGAAACGTAGATCCGAAGGCTCTTGACATACTCGCCCAGGTTCTTTATACTATACCCCAGCGTAGCATTATCAAATCGTACATAACTTCCGTTTTCAATAAACCGCGTAGAATAATACCCGTTCTTTACATCGGAGGGTTTGTCCCCCGCAGCGTCGGCCAGTATATTGTTCGTCGTAGCATTGGACACATTGAAAAGATCTGCGCGGGTAGCATCGAATATTTTATTACCGAATACCCCTCTCAGGAATATATTCAAATCAAAGCTCTTATAGCGGAAAGTATTTGACCAGCCCAGCAGTAAGGAGGGCTGCGCATTTCCTGCATAATGGTAATCCGTTCCGATAGTCGGCGAAGTGATCAAAGCGCCCTTTCCGGAAACGAACTGCGATTTACCGGTGGCAGCATCCTTTCCGGCATATTGCAGCGTAAAGAACTGCCCCAGCGGGTGGCCTGATTTCAACAATTGTAAGGTGCTGCCGGTCTGCCCCCCTCCTTCCGGATCGGAGTAGCCGATGGAATCCTCCTTATTGGTATAAGGGTTGATCAGGCTGGTGATCTTGTTAACGTTATGCGCCAGGTTCAATCCGGTATTCCAACTAAATACGCTATTGCTGACAGGGGTAGCGTTCAGGTTCAGCTCGATCCCTTTGTTATTAATACTACCGCCATTGGCCCAAATTTTTCCACCGGGCACCAGGGCAGAGCTAACGGAATAATTGAAGATCATCCCGGAAGTGTTCTTATTGTACCAGTCGACCGAACCGCTGATCTTGCCCTTCAATAAGGCAAAGTCCAACCCGACATTGGTAGTAGCTGTCCTCTCCCATTTCAGATTGGGGTTGGAGCCCTGTAAAGGCCCATAAGCGCCGGCTTGTACGCCATTCGAATAATAGGTGCCGGTAATGCCGTAGATGAGCTTAGAGGTATACGCCCCAAAACCAGAGGAGTTACCCGTAACACCATAGCTTCCCCGCAATTTCAACTCGGTGAAGATATTCTGCTCTTTCATAAAATTCTCTTCCCCTATTCTCCAGGCTGCACCCACCGAAGGAAAATACCCCCATTCATTATTGGTGCCAAATACGGAGCTGCCATCTCTTCTTAAAGAGCCCTGCAGTAAATATTTATCGTTATAATTATAGTTCACCCGGGCGAAATCGGAAATAAAACGGGTTTCCTGGTAAATGCCATCATTGCCGAAATTTACCCGGTACGAAGGGAGGGCATAGGGCGCACCCAGGGTCAGGTTGTTGTACCCGATATTATCGGCCGGGAAATTCGTGCTGGTGGACTGGAAGCCATCGCCAAGAATATTTCCCTGCCAGGAATACCCCAGCACGGCATTGATGGAATGACCACCAAACTGCCTATTCCAGGTAAGGAAGGTTTCCAGGGTCTTATTGGTATTCTGAAATGAACTCCTTAAAGCAGAACCATTAGTGCCAAAAAGGTTGCCGATCAGCACATGGGAGATTCCAATACCCGGGTCGGGGTTCGTATAAAAACTGGACGTCGGATAGATAGAATAGTAGCTGTCGTAGAATTCCCCGTGCAAAGAATCCACCCGCTGGTAAGCAATGTTCAGGTTATAGGTGAGCCCGAATGGCAGCTTTACCTCGGTAGTAAAACTGGCTACCAGGGCATTGGATTTGGTGTTGTTCTGCGCATGATTCATCATCGCTACCGGGTTGAAATAACCTTGGGTATTGAAATTCTCAAAATAAGTGCCATCTGCATTCTTCACCGGCGAGATCGGCAGGTGCCTGGTCATCTGGAGCAGCACGATATTCTGCAGGGGAACCAGTGTTGCATTGCTGTTGGAGTTGGATACATTCAATCCAAACTTCACCCTGTCCTTCAACGCATATTGCTCAACCGACAAGCGGGCAATGACACGTTTTAATTCACTGCCTGATAAAATACCCTGTTTGTCGAGATAGTTGATACTGGCGATATAATTACTGTGCTCCGTACCTCCGCTGAAAGAAAGGTTGTGGTTATGAGAGTAGGCCGTGGAGCGCTCGATGGCCGACTGCCAGTCGGTGCTGGCATTTTTGTCATCGCTGGGAGAGAACGATATACTGTTATTTCTCGCATATGCCCTCAGTTGGGCGGTATCCATCAAGTTGAGCTTGCGGCTTACCTGTTCCAGGCCTACATAGCCGCTGTAGGTTACCTGCGTGGCTCCTTTTTTCCCTTTTTTGGTGGTGACCATGATGATGCCGCTGGCGGCACGGTTGCCATATATGGCGGTGGCAGCAGCATCCTTCAGGACATCGATAGAGGCGATATCATCGGGGGCGATAATAGAAATATCGGCGCCCGGCACCCCATCAATTACATAAAAGGGGCCACCCGGGCTATTCACGGTGGATGCGCCGCGCATGATCACAGCAGCGGGTTTATTGGGGTCTCCGCTGGCGCTGATATTCAGGCCGGGGACTTTCCCCTGCAGTAATTGCCCTACATCCGAAATAGCGCCCCTGTTCAGATCTTCGGGCTTCACCGTACTGACGGAGCTGGAAAGGTTCTTCCGGCTGGCCCTTCCGTACCCTACTACGACCATATCGCCCAGGCTCTGGGTCTCCGGGTGCAGAACGACATTGATGCTGGTCCGTCCGTTTACGGCCACCTGTTGCGCCTGGTATCCTACATAACTGAAGACCAGTACGGCGCTCTCTTTAATGCCGGGGATGCTGAAGGTTCCGTCGGCGCCCGTCTGCCCCCCTCCGGTAGCTCCTTTCACCTGGATGGAAACACCGGCCAGCGCATTGCCCTTCTCATCCGTGACCTTTCCGGTGATCGTAACAGGAGGAGGAATATTGGCCATGTCCATGGCTGGAGGAGCGGCTTCTTTTAATTTGATGGCGATCGTCTTATCCACGATCTCGTAGGTAAAGGGCTGGTCTTTGAAGACAGCATCCAGCACCTTGGGTAGTTCCTGGTCGAACATGCTGAGGGTCACCTTTTTAGCGTGTTTCAGCATCTCCAGTTTGTACCAGAATACATAGCCTGTCTGTTGCTTGATCTCCCTGAATACATCTTCCAGCGATTGTCTTTTCACCGAAAGAGTTAATTTTTGGGAATAGCCACCAGCGCTGACCTGTAAGCAGGCTACAGTAAGCATGACGACAATCATTCTCATGGCAAGAAAAATTTTACTTTTTCGACAAGTTCGCTCAGCCTCATTTGTGCTCGGGGCCAAGGTAGTTTTGGTATGTGGCCCCCCCTGTAAAAGGGAAGCTTTCACATGACAATTCAAATGCATAGATTTGCAGTGTTTGGGTTTGAAAGATCGATAGTTGCTACTTCGATGGTTGCATAAATAACCCAGGCATATTTACCGGGAGCGGTCTCAAGCGCTCCTGGTTTTTTTTGGGTTTGTGTGTGGGAGCCTGATTAAGGTGCTTTATCCATATGGCAGTTTTCGTTTTTTATGTTGAGGTTGACCCTGTACTTTTCATCCGGGGCCATGGACATGATAAGAGTGTAACGGGCTGAATCTTCTTCTTTAAGGCTGTACCAGGATCTTTTTCCCTTCTACCGTGAAATGAACCCCGCTCGCCTCCAATACTTTCAATACCTTGGATACACTCACATTGCGGTAGATCTCTCCCCGGAAAAGATCTTTGGGCGCCTCGTTCACATACACCACTTCCACATCATACCACCGGGAAATCTGGCGCATCACTTCTTCGATGGAGGCCTCGTTGAACCGGAACAGTCCGTTCTTCCAGGCTATGGCCTCCTCTGTATCCACCGGGGCCACTTTAAAGCCATTCCCGCTGTTTAATTTCCCCTGTTCGCCCGGTCTTATCAGCGCCGAGTGATCTCCTTCGTTTAGTTTCACCGCGCCTTCCAGGAGGGTGGTATTAATACTTTTTTCGTCTGCGTACGCCATCACGTTAAAATGAGTGCCTAATACCTGAACGTCCATGCCTGGCCCACTCCCTGTAGCAGGAGCTATATGTACCCTGAAAGGCATTTTTCCGTGTTCGTCTTTAGGGGTCAGGGGCGCTACTTCAAAATAGGCTTCCCCCTTCAATTCCACTACTCTCTCCTTTCCTGAAAAAGCGGTAGGATATCGCAGGGAAGAAGCGGCATTCAGCCAGACTTTGCTGCCATCCGGTAATATCAACTGGTACTGTCCTCCTTTGGGAGTAGCAATGGTATTATAGGCGGTCGGGCTTGCCGCTTGCAGCTTGCCGCTTGCAGCCGTTTTATAAGCCAGTTGTCCCCCGCCGAGTTTGATCAGTTTGGAATTGCCTTGCTGACCTACCAACCCGTTATCCGCAGCATTCAGATCGATCGTAGAACCGTCAGCCAGGGTAAGGATGGCCTTGTTGCCTCCGGGAGCAACATCATCGCCGGCTGATCGTTGTTGTGTGCGAATGGCCCTGACTATCTCTTTTCCCGAAGGCTGTCTGGCTAACAGCCAACTGCCCGCTGCCAAAAGAATAAGGATAGCAGCGGCTGCCCATCCTCTTTTCTTAAACAGGTGGACTATGCGCCCCCGGCCGGAAGATCGCTCCATACCGGAGGTCTTTCCTTCCAGTATTTTCTGGTACAAGGGTTCCCATGCTGCCTCCTCGTAATCCGGGATTGCCGGAGATTGTTCAATAAGGGCATCCAGCGCATCGTGGAATGCTGTTACAGACTTTTCCTGCAGTAAGAGATCTTTAAGTTCCTGCAACTCCATCCGGGTGATGTTGTCAGCCAGGTATAACTTCAGTAAATAAGAGATCCGTTCGTTGGTATTCATTATAAGGTTTTGCCGGTAATTAATAGCGCCGCACCCATTGTCATCCTATTTCAAGACAAGGGATTGCCGCTTTAGGACTACGCCCTTTAAAAAAAATTAAAATTTTGATAAGAGACAGGCTATCAGCAGGGGAATGGTGCGGGCTATATGGAGCCGTATAATCTTTAAAGCTTTGACTAACTGATTTTTAACGGTACTGTCCGATAGTTTAAGGGCCGAGGCGATCTCAGGGATTCGTTTATCCTCGTCACGGCTCAGCCGGTAAACCTGCTGGCAGCCCTTGGGCAATTGCTGAACAGCCTCCCGGATCAATTTTTCTGTTTCCCGGTAAGCGAGCGCTTGTTCGGGAGAGGAATATTCCTGCATCGGAATTTGTTGGATCTCTTCAAAAAGGCGGTTATTTTTTGCCAGCGTGCGGAGATAATTCAGGGATTCGTTGGAGACGATCCGTACAATGTAAGCCTTCGGATTGTCCACATGGGCCAGCTTTTCACGGTATAGCCATATTTTAAGAAACACCTCTTGTAATACCTCTTCGGCTGCCAGATCCGACCGGGTAAGCTTCACTACAAAAGGCCGGAGTAACCGGTGATAATGATGAAAAAGTTGCCGGAAAGCAATCTCATCTCCCCTGGCTATACGGCCAAGCAGATCCTTTTCCTCATATATAGTAGTGGCAAACACCGGATATAAAGATACGGAGTCATATGTAAATACAAAAGAACAGATCAAATAGATTCCCGGGGAAGTAGTTCTGCCGCCAGCTTAACAGGCGCATTTTCCGGAAATTCTTCCGGTCCGGCATGTTTCAACCGTTCTATAAGAGAGGACATGGCCTTTTGGCCGATCTCGGCAATGGGCTGCCGGATGACAGAGATCGTAGGGGTGTATAACCGGAATATGTCGTTATCGTCAAAACATAAAACAGCCATTTCTTCCGGGACTTTTATCTTCAGGGCCTTGATCGTCTCGATTCCCAGGACTCCCAGATAATTGGTAAGGAAAAAGGCTGCATCGATCTGTTTGCCTTCTGTAGATAAAAAATCCATCACCTCTTCCAGGGCCGCTTCATGGACATACCCATAAGGCACCAGTTTTATCAGGCGATCATCAAGGGGAATGCCATGCCGGTTCAGCACATCATAATAGGCCTGCAGGCGGTCATTCATATGAGCCATGTCCGTTTCGATGGTGACCAGCGCTATTTTCCGGTAGCCTTTGGCGATGAGGTATTCCATTCCCTCCACTACCCCTCCGTAATTATCTACCAGGACGGAAGGGATCTCCCCATGCTCGGGGAAATAACGGTCTATCAATACAACGGGTTTGTTTTCGGCCTGTAGCTTTCGAATATCGTCGGCCAGGTGCAAGGTAGGTACAATAATATATCCATCTACCTGTCGCTGGGACAACATATTGATCAGGTCGCGGGCCTTTGCCTCATCATTATCGGTGCTGCAATACACTACCTTATAATCATATTTTTTCGCTTCGTCCTCGATAGTCTTTGCCAAGCAGGCAAAAAAAGCATTGGAGATATTCTCTACGATCAGGCCGATCGTTTTAGTCTTACCCGTGCGCAATCCCCTGGCCAGCTGGTTGGGCCGGTATCCCATTTCCCGGGCTACATTCTCTACCTTCGTAATGACCTCACGGCTGATCCTCATCTTAACAGCTTTATCGTTCATAACAAAGGAGACAGTGGAGACAGAGACTCCGGCTTTGCGGGCGATATCGCTGATAGAAACTTTCTTCATTAACTTGGGGGTTACGATGTATATAGGATATAAAGATATGACTAAATCGTTTTAGCCAATGTTAATTTCCAAAAAGATTCTTTTCTCTCCTTGAATCTTCCCTTACTTTTTATTATAATTACCGTACCTGAACTCTGCTTAGAATGAAAAGACAACCGCTAACTGCAATAATACTGCTTTGTTTTTTCCTGCCCTCGACCGCCCAAAAGCCAGCCGGAATGGATAAAAGCCAGCCTCCTGCCCGGGTGGGCGAGGCAAGATATGAAGAAAACAGGCTCACCGCGCATATCGCCGACATAAGCCTGAATGCTGCGGTGAATGAGAAGGATGATTATAAAAGCGGCAGGTTGCAGGTAGACCTGCAGCTCAAGGGCAGGCCGGCGGTCCCTTTGAAAGTCCTTATAACGCTGAAGAGCGAAGATACCAGCCGGGCCCCGCGCCCCATCCCCGGACAAAAAACAATCCCCAATCAGCCTTTATCAAAAGAAATAACCATCACCGATAGCATCGCCTCTTTCGAATTGCCGGTATCAAATCCTAAGCTGTGGTCGGCTGAGATCCCCAATCTTTATACTGTTCTGATCAAATTACTGGATAGCGGCGGGAAGGTCATGGAGAGCATTCCTAAACGGGTGGGATTCCGGAAAGTAATGATCAAAGATGGATTGTTATTAGTGAATGGCCGTGCTGTATGGATCAAAGGAATCGACCGTTCTGAATCCGATCCGGTGACGGGGCAGGCTGTCTCCCGGGAATCCATACTGGAGGATATCCGGCTGATGAAACAATTCAACATCAATGCCGTCCGGATCTCTCACCATACCAATGATGAATACTGGTATGACGGCTGCGACCAATATGGTCTGTACGTCGTGGATGAAGCAACTATAACATCCTATGGCAAGAGTGATGACAGTGCGATCAGCCCGGTGTCCCGGCGGGATAAGGATCATCCGTCCCTGATCGGGGGAAATACCGGCAAGGGATATTGGGATACGGTCCGGACTTACAGAAAGAATTTCCAGGGAGGATTTCTCCCGGGCTGTTGCGATCATACGACGGACAATGGTAATGCCTCTCCCACCTTCGCCGAAATAAAAAAAGGGTATCAGTCTATCCTGACCACTCCGGCGACCGCCCCTCCTCTGCCGGCGATCCGTGTATTCAATGATTATTTCTTCAGGGACCTTTCCAATATTGCCCTGGAATGGGTGTTACTGGTAAATGGCAGTCCCGCTGCCAAAGGCAGGATCGCCAATCTGTCCGTGGCTCCTCAGAAATCCAAAGACTTTCACCTGCCCGTGAAAGCGCCAATGGGTCCAGGGGACGAAGTCTTCTTAAATATCCGGTACGTCCTTAAAAAACAAGAGCCGCTCCTGCCGGCCGGTTATATTGTAGCCAATGAACAGTTGCTCCTTAAAGGACCCACTGCGGCAGAACTGACCGTTAGGCCCATGGGGGAACTCTCCTTTAAAGATGAAGACGGTCTCTTTACCGTCAGCGCCCCGACCGCTAATGCCACCCTTCAGTTCAACAAGCAAACAGGCTGGCTGCAGCATTATACCCTGAAAGGCAGCGCTATGCTGGATGATACGCTCGGGCTGAGGGCCAACTTCTGGCGTGCCCCTACAGACCGGGACTATGCGGCAGGCCTCCCTCAGCAATTAGCAGCGTGGCGGCATTCTACGAAAGAGCCTCGCCTGCAGCTCTTTTCCACCAGTACGGCCAGTGATCTCGTCATTGTCAGGGCCGATTATACGCTGCCTGAAACTTTTTGCAATCTGCATGTCCGGTATACCATCAATGCCCGGGGAGAAATGCTGGTGGATCAGGGAATGGAGGTGGATACCAGTGCCAAAGATTCCACGGGTGCGCTGCCCAAGGGCCCTATGCTCCCCCGCTTTGGCATGCAATGGATCCTGCCCCCCGGCTACGATTCCATTGTATATTATGGCAAGGGACCACAGGACAACTATTCCGACAGGAACTATGGTGCGGAAACAGGTATTTACGGGCAAACGGTACAGGGGCCATTCATCCCCTATATGCGTCCGCAGGAGACCGGCACAAAGACATCCGTTCGTTGGTGGAAGATCCTGGACAGACAGGGGGCAGGACTGTTAATTACAGCCGACAGCTCGCTGCTGAGCATGAGTGCACTGCACTATTTTGACAGTGACCTGGATGACGGGGAGACCAAACAGCAACGACATGTAAGCGATCTGAAGCCCCGGCCTCAGACCCAGTTGAGCATTGACTACCGGCAAATGGGCGTAGGAGGAACGGATACCTGGGGAAGTTTGGCCCTGCCCTCTTATCGTCTGCCTTATGGAAATTATCATCTTACCTATAAAGTCAGCCCTATTCCCTGAGGCCCGGCCCCGTTGCCCGGAGGGCCTGGTTCTGCCCACAATAGCTAAAAGGATTTTGCGTCTGTTGTACGCAGTTGCGTCCAATTTTTTTTATGATTTGAAAAAAAAATAACAGAAAATAACAAATACTATTGTACAGGGAAAGCATTTTTTCCCTACCTTCATGTTGTTGGAAAATTGTTAGAAATTTCCTTTTTTTCACCGACCCTCCCGAAGACAGCTTGCATGGAAAAGATGTGTTTTACACCATTATTATCACTTTTAACACCTCTATCAGATGAAGCCAATTACAATCCCCGCAAATCCAGTCAGTTCTCCCCTGACTGTTCTACCAACCGCTAAAATCGTCAAGCATCCCCGCGCACAAAAGCACGAGGCAGCTCCTCCTCCCCCGGATGAAGAGACTATACTGCGGTTGAATGCTATGGCGAAACAGAAGCCCTTCTGTGTCCGGCACCGGTCGAATTATTTCAGCCAGCTTCTGTAAGTATGTAATCAGCCTGGGCCAGGTCCGGGCGCAATTCCCCCGCATTCCTGCAGCAGTGAGCTAATTCACCTGTTCGGGTAATACTTTTGAATTCAGAATAACTTCCAGGCGGCACCCTTTACCCGGTGCCGATTCTATCTCTACTCTACCGTTATATAGTTCAGCCCGGCTGATAATATTGGAGAGGCCTATTCCCTGGCGGCGCGCCCGGGGATCAAAGCCTTTCCCGTCATCTTTTACCTGCAGGGATATCTGCTCCTTCACTTTATTCAATTCAATTTCGACCGTGGAAGCCTGGGCATGTTTCAGGATATTATTGAGCTGTTCCTGTATGATCCGGTAGACATTTAATTTTTGTTCCGGCAGCAGGGAATTCTCATCCAGCCCGAAGATATTGAGCCGGATCTTCATCTTTTTAACCGTCTGTATACTCCGGATCAATTCCTTGATCGACTGGATCAGCCCCAGGTCATTCAGGGTGGGAGTGATCAGTTCCTTGGATAATTTACGGATCTCTTCAATAGCCATGGAGATATTTTTCCGGCTCTTGATCAATAATTCGATCCGGGGCTCTTTATCTTCTATCGCGACATCCAGGTATAATTTAGAGGTAGCTAAAATCTGGTTGATATTATCGTGCAATTCCTGCCCCAGCTCAAACCGCTCCCTTTCCTGGGCGCCCAGCACTACTTCGGTGATCTGCTGTTGTTTCAACTTTTGCTGCAGCGCCAGTTCCTTTTCCAGCCGCACCCTTTCCGTAACATCATTAATGATCACCTGCATGGACATTTTACCAAAATAATCGATCAGGTGCGACGTGATCTCCACGATCATCAGTTCCCCGAACTTATTGGAATGATGCCAGAATTTTCGTTCGATCGACTGGATCGTCACCACGCTGCCCATATTATCGATGAATTCTTCCGCTTCTCCCATTGGATGAAGGTCCCGCATCGTCAATTGCAAAAACTCATTCTTATCAAACCCATATTTTTCCAAAGCCGCATCATTCACCTCTACAATATGCAGCGTGTCCAGATCATATATCCAGGTAGGATAAGGGTTCTTATAAAATATCTGCTTATATTTTTCTTCGGATGCCAGGATGATCTCTTCAGACCGCTTCCGGGCCGTAATATCCTGTATAGCCCCGATCAGACGGATGGGGCGCCGGTCGGCGGAATAAATAATATACCCCCGGTCATGCACATAGGCATATTCCCCGTTCTTCTTTTTAAGGCGGTATTCGTCTTCCCACTTGGTGACTTTTGCCTCCTGTATAATTCCCTGTAGTTTATCGATAACCCTGCCCTTATCATCCGGATGTAAGATGCTCTCCCAGAGATCCTGGGGACTGATAGCGTTCACAATATCATAACCGAATAATTGTTTATAGGTATCTCCCACCAGGAATACTTCATTGGTAAGAAGGTCCCAGTCCCAGATCGCGTCATTAGTGGCTTTGACCACTGTATTGAACCGCTCGTTGCTCTCCCGGAGATTCTCCAGGTTGCGCTTGCGTTCCAGGCTGTATTGAATGGATTTAGCCAGTAAGTTCTCATTGAACTCCCCTTTGACAAGATAATCCTGTGCGCCTTCCTTGATCGCTTCCAGGGCCAGGCAGGTATCGGACAGGCCTGTCAGTATAATCACTGGTATTTTCTGAACGACGGGCTTGAGATGAATAAAGGAGTTGATTCCAAAACTGTCGGGAAGGGTCAGGTCCAGCAATACAATATCGATCTCCCGGGATTGTATCATCTCAGCGGCCTGGCTAATCCTGTCGGTGGAATATAATTTTCCTATCTCAAGGCTGGAAGACCTCAACATATGCTCCACCAGGAAAAGATCGCTGGGGTTATCTTCTACTGTCAGGATACTAAGACTATTGTTCATTTTTTGCATCAGGCATTTGTTTGGAAATCATTCCAAAAAAAAATTTGTACTAATCAGGGAGCCTGGAGGAAAACGTATTATCCGGTATGCCCGGAAGAGTTCGCTAAAAAGCGACGAGGGAGTAGGGTCATTGATAAGGTTCATTCCTATATAAATATAGGTTTTTTGATGCGATAAACGAAATAACTTCCGCCCCCGTCCCCTGCCGGGGGCTGGGGCGGGGCATAAAAAATCCCCGCTTTAGGCGGGGATGCACTAATCAAATACCATAACCATTAAACCTTATCCTATTAGACCATGAATGTACTCCATTTTATATTCACCAACAAAAATCTTCTACGGGCATTTAGGGCAAATGGAGGCGCAAAATAAGCGTAAACACTTAGAAATTATGTAGTTAAGTATATAAACTTTAAACCGAAAAATCATGAACGCAAAATCTGCCCAATTTGGGGTAATATCCTGCTATACAAAGAGCTGTTTTTTGGTTGAAAAAGGCCTCACCCTTTCAGGGGTTAAGAGGGGGTGGCGGCAAAAATAAACCCGAACTGGCTGCCTTCTCCTATCCGGCTATCCACCCAGATCTGTCCTCCCTGCGCCTCGATAAATTCTTTGGAGATGGACAAGCCCAATCCCGTTCCATTTCGGTCATGGGTACCCGGTACTTTAAAATACCGGTCGAAGATCCTGGGCAGATATTTCTCATCGATGCCTCTTCCATGGTCCCTGACAACAAATTCTATTTTATTATCTTTCCGGGAAGCAGTTACTTCCACCAGTGATTCTTCCGGCGAATATTTGATCGCGTTAGTCAGAAAATTGATCAACACCCATGAAGTCTTTTCCATATCTGCCTGAATTAAAGGAAGACCATCCGGCACCATTGCGCGGATCTCCACTTGTCGTTGTTGGGCCTGGAACTGTACGGCCTGAATGGCCTGCTTCACGATGACGGCCGGATCGGCAGGTTGCAATTTTAACTGGATATTTCCCGTCTCGACCTGTGACATATTCAACAATTCGCCGGTGATCTTGAGAAGCCGGTCGGCATCATCTGTAATACTACGGATCAGTTCCTGCTGCTCCCCGTTCAGGTCCCCTACCCTGAGATCCGTCAGCAGCCTGGCGCTCATCTTAATGGAAGAGATGGGCGTCTTCAATTCATGGGAGACCGTGGCGATAAAATTTGTCTTTGCCTCATTCAATTCATGAAAGGGGGTAATATTGCGCAGAACGATCACCTGTCCGATGATCGTCGCGTTATTAGTAACTTCCAGCACGTCCTTGCTAAAGTAACTTTCTTTATTGTCGGCGAAGATCTTGAGGTCTTTCTTTCCGGGATCATCCTGTAGGAGCGTTCTTACCAGGTCATTCGTCAGCGCAACGTCCGGGGCATATTTCCCGATTATATCCGCTTCATGAAGTCCTAATAGCTTTTCCGACACGGCATTCAGGAAAAGGATATTCCTTTTCTCATCCAGTCCGATAATACCGTCCCGCATCTGGTTGATGATCGTTTCGATACGGCTCTTTTCAAATTTGATCTTGGCCAGGTTGCTGCTCTCATATTCGTCCAGTTTCCCCGCCATAACATTGAAAGCATTGGCGAGGTCGCCGAATTCGTCATCCTGCTTGAGATAGATCCGTTTCGTATAATTTTTGTTGGCAATCGCCAGGATACCTTCCGACAGGCTGCGAATGGGATCGGAAATAATACCCGGAAGATTAAAAATAAAGGTAAAAGCCACCAATGTGAGGATGGTGAAAATGATGGCCAGTACGTTCTTTGCATTTTCTGCCGTCTGTTGTGCAACGGCATTCTTCCGGAGAATAGCCATTTCATTCAGGTCCTGTATCCGGTAGATCGATCGCCGGATATCGGAATAATTGCTGGAATCGGATGGATCGGCCAGCCATTCGTTGTAATTCTTCGTCAGATCATCCGTACTCTCCTTCTCTCCTGCCTCGGTAATATTCCCCTGCTGCTTTTTCAGGTTGTCTTTAAAGGTATCCAGCGCACTCTTATCGGTCTTCATGTTCTCCAACGCCTGTAGCATCCTGTTGCAATAGACGAGGGATTCGTGATTGTTCTGCAATACCAGCCTTCCTTCATTACTCAGGCGATTGATATAAAAGAGCCCCAATATGCCAAACAGCAATATCACGATGAAAAGGAAGACCAGCCCCAGGGACAATTTTGTTTTTAATCGTATGCTCATATCAGGAAAGTATTACCACATCAATGTCTGACGCGGCCAGTTTGGTTAACAATTGATTGAATACGGCCGTACTCAGAATTACATTGTACAAGCTCAAATGGGGCTTGCCAATGCAAATAGTAGTGATCGTATGCTGTTCCGCCACTTCCATGATCCCTTTGGCTATATTACTTTGTTTCACCTTTATCACCTCAGCGCCTAATTCCGTAGCCAGCTTGAAATTATTGATCAGATGACGTTGTGCCGCCAGACCGATCTTATCTCCATCCTCTTTGGGCGTCTGCACGTAGAGAACGATCCATTTTGAATGATAATAAGTAGCCAGCCTGGCCGTCTTACGGATCACCTTTTTAGCTATCTCATGGTTGCTGCTGATACAAGCCAGGAATCGCTCGGGCCTCAGATGGGCGCCCCTGGGCAATTCCGTCTCGATCTTTCTTTCCACCTGGCTTGCCACCTCCTTCAGCGCCAGCTCCCTCAGCTGGAGGATTTTATCCGGCTGGAAGAAATTCTTTAGGGCGATCGCAATTTTATCCGCTGTATAGATCCTGCCCTCTTTCAGTCGGGTGACCAGTTCGTCTGCTGTCAGGTCGATATTCACCACTTCATCGGCTTCCTTCAATACGCTATCGGGAATCCTTTCCGCCACTTCCACCCCTGTGATTTTCTTTACTTCTTCATTCAGGCTCTCGATGTGCTGGATATTGACGGCGCTGATGACATTGATACCCGCATCCAGGATATCCATTACATCCTGCCAGCGCTTTTCATTCTTACTTCCTTCAATATTCGTGTGCGCCAGCTCGTCTATGACTACCACTTCCGGATGCAGGTTGATCACAGCCTGTACGTCCAGCTCGTCCAGCTCCTTTCCTTTGTAGAAACACTTTCGTCGCGGCAGGACGGGGAGGCCTTCTAGCAGGTCATGCGTCTCCTTCCGGTTGTGTGTCTCGACAAATCCGATCTTGACGTCCACTCCATTGCGCAACAGGGTCCGGGCCTCCTGTAACATCCGGAAGGTCTTACCCACGCCGGCGCTCATACCGATATAAACTTTAAACTTACCTCGCCTCGATTTACGGATAAGCTCTATGAAATGTTGCGCATTCTGGTCTTTGTCTTTATCGGGCATGCTATTTTAAATTATCCAAAGCTATGTTCAATTTCAATACGTTTATCCTGGCAGGTCCGAAGATGCCCAAAAAAGGGGATTCTATAGAATGTTCTACCAGCTCATTTACTTTGTCCAAGTATAATCCACGGGCTGTAGCAACACGTTGGACCTGTACCCGGGCACCTGCCGGGGAAAGGTCCGGATCCAGTCCACTGCCGGAATAAGTTACCAATTCAGCCGGAATATCCTCTTTTTTTACCCCGGGATTGTGCACCAGGAAACTATCGATATGCGCCTGTACGTCTTTCAGATAATCCGGGTTGGAGGGACCTTTATTGCTGCCCCCGCTGCCGGCACCGTTATAGCCAACCGCAGAAGGGCGGCTCCAGAAATATTTATCCTGGGTGAAATTTTGCCCGTCCAGGGCATACCCTACTACTTTCCCATTCACGCTCACTGTCTTCCCCTGGCCTTTGTCTGGGGCGATCTGGGCAACGGCCCAGATAAATAATGTATAAATGCCGCAAAAGAAGATCACACAAAAAAGAGTGAGCTTCAGCGCTGGTAGAATATGTTGTTTCATTTTAAAACTTTTAGTGATTCACTTAAAACCAAATATTGCTTCACTTAAAACCAAACCGATACGATTAAGTCAATTAATTTTATTCCTATAAAAGGAACCACGATACCGCCGAACCCGTAGATCAGCAGATTCCGCTGTAACAGGGCGCTGGCCCCGATAGGCTTGTACTTTATCCCTCTCAATGCAAGGGGTATCAGCAACGGAATAATAATGGCATTGAAGATCACCGCAGAAAGGATGGCGCTTTCGGGACTATGCAGGTGCATGATATTCAGGCCCTGCAAGCCGGGAATGGATACCATAAATAAAGCGGGGACGATCGCAAAATATTTTGCTACGTCGTTGGCAATGGAAAAAGTAGTGAGCGTTCCCCGGGTCATCAGCAATTGTTTGCCGATCTCCACGATCTCGATCAACTTAGTCGGGTCGTTATCCAGATCCACCATATTGCCGGCTTCTTTGGCGGCTGCTGTTCCGCTGTTCATCGCCACGCCAACGTCCGCTTGCGCCAGGGCAGGTGCGTCGTTGGTACCGTCGCCCATCATCGCTACCAGCTTGCCTCCCTGCTGTTCTTTTTTAATATAATTCATTTTATCTTCCGGCTTGGCTTCCGCGATGAAGTCATCCACGCCTGCCTTTTCGGCAATATATTTAGCCGTCAGCGGGTTGTCCCCGGTAACCATCACCGTCTTGACCCCCATTTTACGCAACCGTTCAAAACGCTCCTGGATACCGGGCTTGATAATATCCTGCAATTCGATGACCCCAAGGGCCTTGTCGCTCTGGCTTACCACTAAAGGCGTACCTCCGTTGGAAGCAATGATCTTTACCCTTTCTGTCGTTTCTTCAGGAAAGGGGTTGCCTGCCCTGGTCACCATATTCTTTATGGAATCATAAGCCCCTTTACGGATTTTCAGGCCGCTGGGCAGATCGATGCCGCTGCTCCTTGTTTCTGCCGAAAATTCGATGAATTTGGCGTCCTTGGTATTAAAGGAGCTTGGGTTCAGATCGGCTAATTCGAGGATGGATTTCCCTTCCGGCGTCTGATCCGCCAAAGAGGACAAGACGCAGGCTTCGGTGAAAGCCGTCTTGTCGATGCCATTGGCCGGCCAGAAACTGGTTGCCTTCCGGTTGCCAATAGTAATAGTACCGGTCTTATCCAGTAACAAGGTATCCAGGTCTCCTGCCGTTTCAACAGCTTTACCGCTCTTGGTGATGACGTTCGCCCGCAGGGCCCTGTCCATACCCGCAATTCCGATCGCGCTCAGCAATCCGCCGATAGTAGTAGGGATCAGACAGACAAACAAAGAAATAAAAGCCGCGATATTTATCGGAGTGCTGGCATAATCGCCAAAGGGCTTCAGGGTGACGCAGACAATGACAAAGATCAATGTAAAGCCTGCCAGCAGAATCGTCAATGCGATCTCATTCGGTGTTTTCTGACGGGAAGCGCCTTCCACCAGAGCGATCATTTTATCCAGGAAACTTTCCCCGGGCTCCGTGGTCACTTTTACCTTGATCTTATCACTAAGCACTTTAGTTCCGCCGGTAACCGAAGACTTATCCCCTCCGGCTTCCCGGATGACCGGTGCGGATTCACCCGTGATAGCGCTCTCGTCTATCGTTGCCAGGCCCTCGACGATCTCTCCGTCCATAGGAATGGTGTCGCCCGCCTCGCAAATAAACAGGTCTCCTTTCTTTAATTGGGAAGAGGGGACAACCCTAACTTCGTTGGTATAAATTTCTCCCACGGGGAATACCTTCTTCGCCGGAGTGTCTTCCCTTGTCTTGCGAAGGCTGTCTGCCTGTGCCTTTCCTCTTGCTTCGGCGATAGCTTCGGCAAAATTCGCAAAAAGCAGCGTTATAAAAAGGACGCCAAAGATGAACAGGTTGTAGGTAAGGCTACCCTGTGATTTCTCTCCTGTCAATATCCAGATACAAACGCCCAGCATCACCGCCGTTCCTATCTCTACGGTGAACATGACGGGATTCCGGAACAGGATCCGGGGATTGAGCTTGATGAAAGACTGCTTCAGGGCTGTTTTCACCAGGGCCGGTTCAAATAATTTATTGCTTTTACTATGTTGTGACATGTTCGTTTATTTTACTTCATGCTAAAGAATTCTGCTATCGGACCCAGTGCCAGTGCAGGAAAGAAAGACAGGGCTGCTACAATAATGATAACGGCGAAGGTCATGGCTCCAAAAGTGCTCGTATCCGTTTTCAGGGTGCCGGCGCTTTCCGGAACGTATTTCTTTTTGGCCAATATACCGGCAATAGCTACCGGACCAATAATGGGAAGGAAGCGGGATAATAACATCACCAGACCACAGGTGATATTCCAGAAGGGAACGCCATCGCCCAATCCTTCGAAGCCGGAACCATTGTTGGCCGAAGAAGAAGTGAATTCGTACAGCATTTCTGAGAAACCGTGATAGCCGGGGTTGTTAAGCCATGCCGCATAGGCCTTGGGGTCATGTGCGTATAAATGCGACGACAGAGCCGTGAAGGACAATATCAGCAGGGTATGGAGCAAGGCAATGATCGTGGCAATCTTCATTTCTTTCGCTTCGATCTTTTTGCCCAGGAATTCGGGTGTTCTGCC
>Ga0307511_10000138_pt1 | contig 67742 bp, 44 predicted proteins | sample 13_EM_MG_FD_200266 | JGI IMG/M metagenome (GOLD analysis project Ga0307511, IMG submission 200266) | Populus trichocarpa ectomycorrhiza microbial communities from riparian zone in the Pacific Northwest, United States - 13_EM | ecosystem: Host-associated > Plants > Roots > Unclassified | place... | reverse complement strand
GGTATGGAGGCAGTGACAGTGCCGTCCTGCAATATGTACGGAATAATGAAGCCACGCTGAAAGAGCGGGGGCCCTATGGCGGAACTAACGTGCTGGCCCCGGTGGTGGTAAGGGCTCAGTTAGGGATAAGAGGTTCACATAACCTGAATGGTCCGGGCCAGGCAGACCAGGTGGTCGATGAAGCCACGATCGAAAAGGCCGGGAAAATCAACCTGAGACAGCTATTGCTGCAGACAGTGAAGGGATTCCGAACGCTCTATTTGCCTAACGGAACAGAGCAGTATAAAGTCCTGCAGTACACTACGCGCATCATCATTGACGGGGTCAATCTCAGCAGGTTCGGGTCGGAGCGGGAGACCCTGGAGTTCCTGAATGCGGAGGATATCGTGGGGATCGAGGTCATGTATAATGCCCGGAATAATGCCAGTTACAAGAGCACTTTCCTCTCTGCCCGTCAGCAAATGGATCTTAACAAGGAGTACGCTTTTATTGAAATAACTACCCGGTCCGGAAGCGGAATTTTTATGAAGAGAATGCCCGGCCTCACTACCAGCAAGCCTCTTCCGGTAAGCTGGCCGCGGGAGTTCTACCGGCCACGCTACCCGGTAAGGAATGAAAAAGGGGAGGAGCCTGACCTCCGTTCGACCATTCACTGGGCTCCCAACATCCTGACGGATCATCAGGGACGGGCCGAAACTTCTTTTTTCTCCGCCGGCACTCCTTCTACCTATACGATCATCATCCAGGGCAGCGACATGGATGGGAATATCGGTGTCCGGATGAGTAAGATCAGAATCTCCAACTAACTAAAAGAGCGCTGCCATGAATAAGGCAGCGCTCTTTATTTTTTAATTAGGTCCTACTTCTGTTGGTAATACACTACGTTCTGAGCTACGTGCGCCGACCCATTGGTCAGAACATATCCCGCTGTCCGCATGGTCGTCGGATAGGCCGAACCGGCAAAACTATTCAGGATCACCGATGAAGTTCTGTCATCGGTAAGTTCTATTAATAGGGTGCTCTGGGGATTCAGGGTGTCCGATCCCGGAGGCATCAGGTTGGGAGCCGAAACATTAGTGGCATTGAGGACAACAAGATCAGGGGCATTGATCGAGCTGCCGAAATTATAATTGTAATTCTTCGTAAGTATTAAGTATTGCAGCCACGTCTTTACCTGCGCAGGGGAATAATCCTGCCATTTCGTACCCGGAAGCCCGTTGACCAGGTAATGCCCGAAATAACAAGCTACCGACACCTTGCCGGTGATCACGCTGTCAACAGCGCCATTGTTCAGCAATATGAACGTACGACCGGGTTGCGTATACTCATTCGTATCGATACCCGAATAGATGATCCCCTGGTACATCCGGGAAAAAATAGAATCCGGATTACCGCTGCTACGATCCTTAATCAATTGCCAGGCGGTCTTATTAATTCTTGGATCGATGGTATGCGTCGGGTGGTCCTCATTTTCCTGGAGATCCAATCCCGCTAATTTTTTGCAGCCTCCCCCCGGAAAGACAAGCAGGAGGGCGCATGATGCTGTCAGAAGGCCTTTTATTATATTTTTCATGAATTATTTTTTTTAGTGATGACTATTCTGAATAAGGTGGATTTTGGACCACCAATGGATTCCTGGTCAATACATCTCTGGCAATGGGCCATAATATCGTCCGCGGATCGCCGAACCCAATGGGCGAATTCCCCCTGATCTGCTGCCGGTATTTCAGGATCGGGTCCATGACGGCTATCGTACGGCCGGTACGGTACAGGTCAAACCACCGCTTGCCCTCTGCAAAAAGTTCCAGCTGCCTTTCGTCCAGGATCGCTTTTTCCACATCCAGTTGAGTGGCGTAGTTAGAGGAGATCACGGCAGGTGTCTTGCGGGTAGTCTTAATACTATTCAATATGGAAAAGGCGGATGCAGTATCCCCCGTCCAGTTAAATGCCTCCGCCCTTAACAGCAGGATGTCAGCTATCCTGTATACTGGTATAAAAGCCTGGTTATTGCCATCCAGCGGCATCGTCAGGTTCTTGGTGCTGTTCAATACAACAGGATAAAATTTGGCGATCTGTTGAATGGGTTTTATGGTATTGACGAGCACGGTATCATAGGTGACCGCTCTTCTTATATCCGCTTTCACGAGCTCGTAGCGCAGGAACACGGAGCTGTCGATATAATAGTTGGACGTATGTGATTGCGAGCCTAGTACGGACATACTGCTGTTAGCCTGGTCCTGCACGGAATTCCAGTTCAAAAAGAAGATGGACTCTTTGGAGTTGGTAGGGTCCAGGAATATGCTCCTGTACAGATCGGAGGTATTGGCAGTTACCTTATACCCGTACGATAATGCCAACAGCTGGGCAGACGTTGACAATACATTGGGATAATCCTTCTGCCACATGTATACGTCGGTCAGCATGGCCAGAATAGCCCCTTTGGTTATCTGGAATGCAAGGGTTTGCGTTGGGTCCACCAAAGTCAATGCCTGTTTTAAGTCAGGTATTACGGAAAAGTTTAAGATAGAATCGACCGGGGTCCGGGCCATTGCCGTCGGCTCGTCGATAGATTCATAAGGTGTCAATCTCAAAGGGACAGCGCCCCAGAGCCGGATGGCCCAGAAATACATCAGGGCCCTGGCCGCATACGCCTGGGCAAGGTCATTGTTCCTGGTGGTCCCATCCAGGGTGGCGATCAAAGGGATGTATTTAAGGGCCGAATTCGCCCTCCCGATGGCCTGATAAATGGTGGCCCAATTGGCAGATGCAGATTGAGAAGTTACCCCGTTAAGGCTTACTGTTACCTGGTTGGAACCGGTCCCGCCTGCCGTAAAATTGTCGGATCTTGCATCCCCCCATTCCACAAAATGTCCACTGTTAAAAGCCGCCTGCAGGCCATCATAGATCCCTGCAATGCCGGCCGCTGCATCGGCGGGCGTCTTCCAGAAAGTTTCGGTGGATATAGTGGTGATCGGTTGCTGGTTGAGGAATTTTTTGCACCCGCAAAAAGTCCATGACAACATCGCTATTACTATGTATGAATGTCTTTTCATGATGTTCGTTTTTTAAAAATATCAGAAGTTAACATTTACGCCTATCCCATATTCTTTTTTCTTCGGATAAGTGCCGGTATCGGATCCCATTTGCAGCGGATTGCTGAAACTTACCTCCGGGTCCCAGCCGGAATAATTTGTCCACGTGGCCACGTTAATGCCATATACAAAGAGCTGTATGCCTTTGATGCTGGCCTTGTTGGTGATCTTCTGGGGTATATAATAACTGAGCCGCACATTCCTCAACCGGATAAAGGAGGCGTCTTCTATGAACAGCGATGAAGTCCTCGGATTGGTCTTCCCATTGTTGGTAGCCGAATACCAATTGGTTACCTGACCCTGATAGTACCAGGCATTGTTGATATAATCCGGATCGGGCGTTACATTGACAGTAACGATCTGGTCCAGGTTGGAGCGGAACGTATTATATAACTGGCCCCCGATACTGGCATAAAAGGTAAAAGAGAACGAGAGGTTCTTGTAGGTCAGCGTATTGGTCAGCCCTGCATTATATTTCGGTTGTGCATTGCCTAATATCTGCCGGTCATTGTCGTCGATGACGCTGTCCTTATGATTGTTCTGCCAGATCACGTCGCCTCCGGCTGATACGTTGCCATTGGTAGATAACTGGTGAACGGTCCCGGTATAGTTTTTCCCGTTCAAGGTGTACTGACCGCTTGGCTGGCCATTTACGATTACCGGCGTCAGCTGATTGTAATTGTCGTCATAGGCGTTGGATTTATCGTATGCGTATATCCCCAGCGCCTTCCATCCGTAGAAATTCCCTAATATCTGGTTAGGCTGCGTTAGCCATATGCTGGTGGAAAGGGGAATGTTCTGATACAGAGACAGCGTCTTTGCCCGGTTGAAGGACATATTATAAGAGATATTCCAGGTGAAATTCCTGTTCTGTACAGGAGTGGCATTGATCAGGAATTCGACGCCCCTGTTCTGAAGGGAACCTACATTCACATACAGGGAGCTGAAGCCTGTTTCATAGGCCAATGGCGCATTGTATAACAGGTTGTCGGTTCTCTTATTATAATAATCCAATGTCAGGGTGACCCGGCCGTTCATCATTGTCAGGTCCGTACCGACATTGAATTGTGTGGTCGATTCCCAGCTTAATTTGTTGTTGCCAAACTGAGAGCTGGCGACTACGCCGGAAACATTATTGTAATAATTAGAGCCGAATTGCAATTGTGAGATACTGGCATAGGCGGGGATCTGCTGATTACCCGTCAATCCATAGCTCACCCGTAACTTCCCATCCGTTAAAAAGTGCGAGGCGAATTGCATGAATTTCTCATCCGAAAACCTCCATGCCGCAGAGCCGGATGGGAAATAGCCCCAGCGATTTTGAGCGCCGAAATTGGAAGACGCATCGGCCCGGAGGTTCCCATTGATGATATATTTCCCCATGTAGCTATACCCGACCCTCCCGAATACGGATGCCTGGGTAGACTTACTCTCGACATTGACAGGGAGGGACAGCGTTTGCGCTGTACTGATGGATGTTACCTGCTCGCTGACGAAATTGGTGCCGCTCTGACCGGTCTTCTTAGAGTAACTTTCTTCAGCGCTGGTCCCCAATAACCCGATGATGGTATGTTTGCCGCTGAGCGTTTTACTGAAATTCAGATATGCCTGTGTGATCCAATAGTTACTCACTACGTTGGAATCTTTGCCGGAATTGCTCCCTTCCAGTAAGGTCGGCGTGAATTGTAAATTATGGATAGGGTTAATGCTGACATTGGCATCGACCGTTAACTTTAAGTATGGGGTAATAGCATAGGCCACATAGTTATACATGGAGGCATTTATAATGTCGTACCTGTTCTTATACAGCAGCGCATACGCCACCGGATTTTTCCGGCCTCCGATCACAGGCGCCAATGTCCCATCCGGAAAGATCATGGCAAAGTTGGGCGGCCTTTGTATCGCCTGAGCCAGCGTATTGCCTTCACTGATAAAATTGGAAAAATTATAGGAACCCACTACCCTGGTGCCAAAAGAAAACCGGTCTTGCTTATAATCCACGTTCAACCGGCCCCTGACCGTTTTGGACCAGCTGTTGATGATAATACCCTGCTCGTTCAGGTAGCTGAGCCCACTGTAGAAATTGAGGTTTTTGGTGCCGCTGCTCACGCTCACGTCGACTTCGTCCCTTCTCCCGGTCCGGGTCAGCATATCCTGGTAATCATTGTCGGCATTGGTAGATGGGTTCAGCGAGTCGGTGGAGGTAGAGTAGTTGCCGGTCCTTTTAAAATCATACAATTTGCGTTGAGCGGCATTGGTCTGGGGTATTTTATGGGATAGCGAGCTCCAGCTGCTGATATAGTTCACCCCTAATAGCGGCTTGCCGTCCGTTCCTCTCTTGGTGGTGATCAGAATGACGCCATTAGCCGATTTGGAGCCATAAATGGATGCGGAAGCGGCATCTTTTAATACTTCGACAGACTGGATGTCGTTCGGATTGATACTGTTGATATCCACACCCTGGGCGCCATCTATCACTATCAGCGGTCCGGCGCCGGTCTGAAGGGTGCCGATACCCCTTATCAGCAACGATTGATTCGAGGAGATATTGGAAGCGCCCGGAGCACCGCTCCCCATCGCTACCTGCAGTCCCGGGACCTGCCCCTGCAAAGCATCCGCCACCGTAACAGCCTGACGCTCGCCGATTTGTTTGGCGCTTACGGAAGATATGGCTCCGGTGATATCCCTTTTTTTCTGGGTGCCATACCCGATGACGATCACGTCACTCATATCCGATGTTTTATCAGTCAGGGTGATGGTAATCTTATTTCTGCCGTTAATGTCTTCTTCCCAGGTGGTGTAGCCTACATTTGTAAATACAAGGGTGGATTTGGGGGAAGGCGCTGCGATCGAATACCGGCCCTGCTCATCTGTAGTCGATCCGAGTTTGGTTCCTCTGACGAGGATGCTGACGCCTCCAATAGGGATGCCCTTTGCATCTTTCACCGTACCGGTGACTTTGAAAGACTGTGCATAAAGCTGGGAGGGAATGATTATTGACAGGAGCAGGATGGTTGTCAATAACCGAAACCCTATGCAGGAAATACCACCCGCATAGGCATTTTGAATTGAAATCTTTTCCATATGTAGCAAATAGTTAGTTGTAATGTAAACATAGCGGCTCTTTCCTTATCAATGATTTCTTCAATTATCCTGTTATTAAGCAATTTTGGCAAAAAAACCTGGCAAGCGCATATGTGGGAACACTTAAAATAATAATTGCCAAATAAGTTGAATAAAATGCGATTTTCGCAGCACGTACATAATATAATAAATGCGTTGTTGCAGTTGATAAATCAGACGATAAATCATGCATATGAAAAAACTATCCGTTATTTTAGTTATCCTCCTTTTTATTCAATGTTCCCTCTCCGCACAGCCCACCAGCCGTGACCAGCGCATGGAATGGTGGCGTGAAGCCCGCTTTGGCATGTTCATTCACTGGGGAGTATACGCGCAGCTGGCCGGAGTATACGAGGGACACGAGATGGCAAGGGGAGGCGCAGAATGGATCATGAACCGGATGAAAATACCGGTGGCGGAATACCAGGCATACGCCAAAGAATTCAACCCGGTAAAATTCGACGCCGAGCAGTGGGTGAGAACGGCAAAGGACGCAGGCATGAAATACATTGTTATCACCGCCAAGCATCATGACGGCTTTGCCATGTTCAAATCCGCCGCCAGTAAATGGAATATAGTGGATGCGACTCCCTATGGTAAAGACGTACTAAAACCGCTGGCTGCCGCCTGTAAGAAATATGGGATCAAGCTGGGTTTCTATTATTCCCAGGCACAGGACTGGAACAACCCCGGGGGAGCCGTCTCCCGGAAGCTGATGCGCGAAGGATGGCTCAATCCTGACAGCGCAAAGATCGATGCCTACACCGAAGCACATAATGGTCATTTTGATCCTGCTCAGACGACATCCACTTTTGACCAATACATTGACAGGGTCGCCGTACCACAGGTAAGGGAACTGATGACGAACTACGGCGACGTGGCTGTGCTCTGGTGGGACACTCCCACGAATATGACGGACTCTGCCGCCATGAAATTACAGGCGCTCCTGAAGCTTCAGCCCAATATCATTACCAATGACCGGTTGAAACGCCCCAATTTCCCCGGTGATACCAAGACTCCCGAGCAAAAGATCCCCAACCTGAGCGAGCTGGACGGGAAAGACTGGGAAACTTGTATGACCATGAATGGGACCTGGGGCTACCGCGCTTCGGATAATAAATGGAAGTCCACCGAAACGCTGATACACAATCTCGCCGACATCGCTTCCAAAGGCGGCAACTACCTGTTGAACGTAGGCCCCAAGCCCGATGGTACATTCCCGGAGCCAAGCGTGCAGGCGTTGAAAGAAATAGGCGACTGGATGAAGGTCAACGGAGAAGCTATCTATGCTACGCAGGCGAGCCCGCTGGCTCCCCTGACCTGGGGACGCTGCACCAAAAAAGAAACAAAAGAAGGGACGGCTCTTTATCTTATCGTATTTGACTGGCCCGCAAACGGCCAGCTGACCGTGCCCGGAATAAAGAACCCGGTTCTTTCCGCCAAATTGCTGGCAGGGGGCAAGGAATTGACAACGTCCGCCACTGCCGGAGATTTGGTGATCACCACACCCACTGAGCCCGTGGGTAAAATAGCCACCGTTATCAAACTGGTAGTAAAAGGACGCCTGGGCAGCCAGACCGGCGATACAAAAACAAAGATGAAAACAGGCGAGCTGGACTAAGCCATTACCTTCGTTAGCAGGCAGACCAATCATAGGCAAGAGACTGTATCAATTATTGATATGGTCTCTTTTTTTATCATTCCTGCCAATCTGGTTGAATAAATAGCAATTTTAGCAAACTCGTCTATGCTTAATAATTATTTAGTTTTATTAGGGTAATCACTTACACGGATTACCCCAATACATCGATAACGATTAAAAACACCAAAAATGCCATTATGAGAAGTTTTAGCCAACCAGGAATGCGGACAGGTCTGCCATTCGTTCTTTTCTTTTTCCTGCTGCTCCCTGCTCTCCGGGGGCTGACGCAACAGGAAGAAAGAACGGTACCTGTAAAAGGAACCATTACCAACCAGAAAGGGGAACCGCTCCCCGGAGTCAGCATCACCGTAAAAGGGAGCAACAAAGGCACCGCCACGGCAACTGACGGCACCTTTCAGCTCACGGTTCCAGCAGGCAGCACCCTGCTGATATCTTCTACCGGCTATACCAGTAAAGAGCTGAGAACAGGCGTCTCCGGCCAGGCCAATTTGAGCATTTCCCTGCAGGAGAACAGGAACGACCTGAACGAGGTGATCGTGGTGGGTTATGGCACCCGGAAAAAGTCCGATGTTACGGGCTCCATCGTCTCCATTAGTGAGAAATCCATCCAGGATGTGCCGGCATCCAATCTTAGCCAGGCTTTACAAGGTCAGGGCGCCGGCATAGACATTCAAAAAAATAATGGCAACAGCCGGCCCGGCCAGGCGCCTAATATCCTGATCAGGGGCTCCCGATCTGTAAAAGCGGGCAATGGCCCCTTGTTTGTCGTCGATGGCATACCCTACCAGGGAAATATAGACGATATCAACCAGGACGATGTGGCTTCGGTGGAGGTATTGAAGGATGCATCTTCCACCGCAATCTACGGCTCAAGAGGAGCGAATGGCGTGATCCTGGTGACTACGAAACGGGGAAGAGCAGGCATGAAGCCAACCGTCACCTACAGCGCTTATGCCGGCTTTACCAAATCTATCGGCGAATATCCCATGATGAACGGCCCTCAATACCTGCAACTGAAAAAATGGGCGACCTACCTGGGGAATCCCGGCACTTACACCGGACCCGATGACCCGAATCTTTTGCCCATCGCACTCGCTCCCCAGGAAATACAAGGGGTGAAAAAAGGGACCAGCACCGACTGGCAGAAACTGATGTATCAGACGGGCATCAGCACCAACCACCAGTTAGGGGTCACAGGCGGCACGGATAATACGCAATATGCGTTAAGCACAGGGTATTACCAGGAGACGGGCGTCTACCCCGGGCAGGAATTCCAGCGCTTTTCCTTAAAATTAGGCGTCGATCAACGCCTGGGCAAATACGTCAAAGTGGGGCTTAGCTCCCTGAATACTTATACGATCACCAAGGGAGAATCCAACAACCCGATGGGCCAGGCCTTACGGGCCAGTCCGCTCGTCTCTCCGTATGATTCCACCGGCAAGCTGATCAATGGCTTCCTGCCTGGCAGCGCCAACCAGGTATGGAACCCCCTGGCGGATTATCTGCCGAAAGCGGTGGCGGAGCGACGAAACCGGATCGGTACTTTCTCCACGGCCTACGTTGAAATCAGCCCTGTTGAAGGATTGAAGTACCGGTTCAATGGCGGCGCTGAAGTGAAATCTGATGTATACGGGTATTTTTATGGCAAAAACACCACCCATAACCTGGGAGTAGCTTCCTCCGCAGAGAACGCCAACACCCTTACTACCAGCTATACGCTGGAGAATTTGCTGATCTACGATAAGACGATCGCTAAAAAACACAAGATCAACTTCACCGGCCTGTACAGCTTTCAGAAATACAGTTCACAGAACACCACGTTCGATTACACAGGACTCTTGTCGGATGCAGCTCAATACTATAACCCGGCCCTGGGCGCTAACTACCAGGCCACGAATAGCACGACTGACCTTACAAAGAACAACCTGTTGCCCTGGACCCTGATCTCCTATATGGGCAGAATTAACTACGGATTCAATGATAAGTATTTGCTGACCCTTACCATGCGCTCCGATGGGTCTTCCCGCCTGGCCCCCGGCAATAAATATCATGTATTCCCCTCTGCCGCCGCTGCCTGGAATATTATAAAAGAACCTTTTATGGCCAGTGCAGCCAGTTTCACCAACTTAAGGCTGCGGGCGGGCTATGGAGAGGTAGGCAACCCGGCCATCGATCCGTTCCAGACACAGGGGGCTTTGACACAACAGACCTATAACTATGGTCCCACCACTACAACGGGACTATATTTTTATTCTGCAGCCAATCCTAACCTCACCTGGGAATATACGGCAACGGCCAACATCGGTCTGGATTTCGGATTCTTTCAAAACCGGCTTTCCGGCTCCATCGACCTCTACCATTCCTATACAAGAGACATGATCCTGCCTGGGAACCCTCCCGCCACTTCAGGTATTCCCGGACAGTTCTTTACCAATATCGGCAAGAGCGAGAATAAAGGGATCGAACTGCACCTGGCTGCTGATATTGTCCAGTCTAAAAGCAGCCACGGCGTCTCCTGGTCGGCCGACATTAATTTTTTCATCAACAGGGGCCAGCTTACCCAATTGCTCCCGAGCATTAATAGCAAACTGGATGGAAAGACGGCCGATTTTGCCAATAAATGGTTTGTAGGCAGGCCCATAGGCTCCATGTATGACTATCAGCGGACAGGTATCTGGCAGGCTAACGGCAAGGACTCCGCTGCCGCCAAAGCACTGGGACAAACCATCACCGGAACCAAATCCGTCATCGGTCAGGCCAGGATCGCCGATCGGAATGGGAATGGAGTGATAGATGCCAGAGACCAGTATATAGTGGGCACCCCCGAACCTAAATGGGAGGGTGGCACCACCCAGCGGGTAGCTTACCGGAACTTCGATTTTACCGTAGTGGTATTTGCCAGGGTAGGAGGGATGATCTCCTCCGCCTTATTCGGAGCAGGTTTCACCAACACGATGCAGGGCAATTACAACAACGTGAATGTTGCCTACTGGACTCCGAACAATCCCACCAATGCCTGGCCTAAAGCCAACTCGGCCCAGACCAATCCTACGAACAATTCCACCTTTGGTTATTATGACGCCACTTTCGTTAAGATCAGGAGCATGAGCCTGGGTTATACCATACCGGCTTCGATAGCTAAGAGTTGCGGGATCAAGGCCCTGCGGATCTATGCGACGGCAAAGGATCCCTTTATTCTGTTCTCTCCTTACCGGAATAAATATCATGGTCTGGACCCTGAAGCCAGCGGCTCTAAATCATCGACCGACCCTACCGTTACACTCGGTCTGGACACCCCCCCTTCCTGGTCAATGATCTTTGGACTGAATGTAACCTTTTAACCTTATAAAATCAGCTATATGAACTCGAAGATATATGTCATTTCACCGATCGTACTGACGATCCTGATAATAGCCATTATACCTGCCTGTAACAAACAACTGAATGAGAACCCACAGTCTGTGGTCACTCCTGCCTTCTTTACCACCGCACAGGGATTTCAGTCGGGCCTGGATGCGGCTTACGGCGGCATGCGCAACCTCTGGGGAACAGAGAACCTGTTTACCACTACCTGCATCGGCACTGATGAATTCATCACCGGCAACGACGGCACCGGCAACAGTATCAATTATTACAGCAGCGGCTATACCCCCTCGGATGGTAAACTGTCTCCGATCTGGAATTCCTGCTACACCTTCATTAATACCTGCAATGGACTGATCGATAACGGCCCTTCCATAACGGGGATAGATACGGCGAAAAGGAGCGAGATGATAGCGGAAGCCAAATTCCTGCGGGCTAATTATTATTTTGTGCTGGTGCAGTTCTGGGGGAATGTCACCTTGAATCGGCACTTTCAGAATACACCTACATCGGCTGGCCAACGTGATCCTAAAGCAGATGTATATAATTTTATTGTCCAGGACCTGAAAGACGCTATTGCCGGCCTTCCTGCCAGTCCTTTGACCAGCGGAATCCTGCCGGGCAAGGCCAATGCAGCAGCTGCTACCCATTTATTGGCGAAAGTATATCTGACAAGGGCCAGTTCCTCGGCCGCTCAGTCCGATGATTACCAGAACGCTTACACACTTGCGGATTCACTGATCAGCAAGAGCGCTGTCTTAGGACTAGGCCTGTTGCCCGATTTCGCCAGCGTCTACCAGGAAGGTAACGAATCGAACAGGGAAGTACTATGGACGGTACAACATACCTCCAGCCTTCCCTTCAATGGCTCTCCTACCCAAAATAGCAGCGGCAATGACAACGTCCTGGTACACATGTGGGTGCCTAAATATGAGACCTTTGTGCCGGGCATGCAACGGGATATCCTGGACGGACGTCCCTATATCCGCGCTGTTCCCACCCGCTGGCTGACGGACACCGTATTTGCGAATAAGACGGATGATACCCGGTATAATAAGACTTTCCAGACGGTCTGGTACTGTAATAATGCAATAGGTATCCCCAATTGGCCCAACCCGGTCCCGGCAGGCGTCGATCCCTCCCTGGCAGGTCAGCCAAAATTCACATTGGGAGACACCGCCTGTTACATGCCCGGGGGAGAAAGGACGGACGCACAGATCAAAGCATCCCGCTATCTGCTGATGCCTCCCCGCAAATACAATATCCAGATGGCGCCGTATATGAAGAAATATATCGATACGCGCCGACCCGATATGAATGCGCCCTCCATTCGTCCCGTGATCGTATGGACGTTGTCCGAGACTTACCTGATGGCAGCCGAAGCCGCCTTTATGCTGAATAAAACCTCCGATGCCGTGACCTGGATCAATAAAATTCGTGAAAGGGCCGCTTATCCGACCGGCAATGCCGCCGCCATGGATATCACTGCCGCTGACCTGTCGATGGATTTTATTCTCGACGAACGCAGCCGCGAGCTCTGCGGCCAGATGACAAGATGGTGGGACCTGGTAAGGACCCATAATTTGCTCGCCCGGGTCATTGCACATAATTCAGACGGGAGGGCCAATATTGTACCCAAAGATACCCTGCGGCCGATCCCCCAGACCCAGATAGATGCCGTCACATCAGGGGCGGCCTATGGTCCGATGCAGGATCCGCTTTGGAATTAATGTATTAATGTATCCGGCCCGTAATGCCAATGTGATTGTAATAAACAAAAGATAACAGATGAAAAACCAGTATCGTTTTTTACTGGGAATGCCATTCGTGCTGTTTTTCACGAATGTGTATTCCCAGGGACTTGCCGACACTGCGGCAAAGCCCAGACCTGCCCGACCTGCAGCCCGGGCACCGGTGCCCGATCTGTTGCCGGGCAAGGGCCTTGCCCAGCACGATTTTCTTTACGCCGGAGAGTGGGATACCCGCAAAGATTCGCAGACCGTATTCCTGGTCCGTAAAGGCCAGGTCGTCTGGACCTGGTCCATCCCCAATAAAGATACCCATGGCCAACTGAGTGAATTCAGCGATATTCATATGCTCCCCAACGGGCACGTGTTATATGCCTGCAAGACCGGCGCTGCCGAGGTGACGCCGGATAAAAAGATCGTTTGGAACTATGAATGCCCGGCCGGCACAGAATGTCATTCCGCTCAGCCAATCGGAAAGAATAAAGTATTCCTATGCCTCAACGGCACTCCCGCCAAAGCCGTTCTGCTTGATAAAAGGACGGGTAAGGTTGACATGGAGCACGAATTGAATACCGCCAGACCAGACGACCCAAAGAGCGTGCATGGCCAGTTCCGTCATATCCGTATGACCGACGCCGGTACCTATCTCATCGCACATCTCAACCTGGGCCGGGTCGTTGAATACAACCAACACTGGGATTCCATCTGGTCCGTAGAAGCTCCGTCCACCTGGGGGGCCATCCGCCTGAAGAACGGCAATACCCTGATCAGCGGCAACCAGCACGGTTATGTTCGCGAGGTGAACCCCAAAGGGGACGTCGTCTGGGAGCTTAATAAAGATGATCTGCCGGGCTGTCCGTTGTATACTGTGCACGGAGTAGAACGGCTGGCGAATGGAAATACGGTGATCTCCAACTGGGGTGGCTTCCTGCGTAAAGAGGATTGGGATAAAGTAGTGCAGGTTATTGAGGTTACCCCCGATAAAAAAGTCGTTTGGGCCCTCCACCAATGGAAAGACCCCGATCTGGGGCCCTCTTCCTGTATACAATTACTCGATTAATAAAGAGGCCGTCTCAAAAGTAAATGAGACGGCTTTGCTCAAAAGTAAATGAGACGGCTTTGCTATGTTCATGGTCTTATTTTGTTAATTGTGCCAGAGTGGTTGGCTGTCCTTTACCGGTCGTAATCAGGTTTTTCAGGCTGGTCTGGATGTAATTGTTCCAGGCATTGGAACAGTCTGTAAAACATTCGATTCCGGGAACTAAACCCAGCTGCGTGAAGCGAACTTGTGTTTGCTTGCCGACCTTATTGATCTCGAAAACAATTTTAGTTCCTGTCCACTCGCGCTGGTCTTCAAGGAAGGTAAGCCTGCTGTCGGTGATCAACCATACAACTTTGGTGTCCGGAATAACTTCAATTAGTTTTTGTTTGGAATAATGCACATCCCAGAATTGCACTGAAAATTCATCATTGAGCCGGGATGTATTTCCCTCCACTCTTTCCGTCCACCAGCCGCGGACGTTATTGATGGCATGGAATGCTTCCTGTGATGTTTGATCTACCAGGAAAGTCGTAGTGAAATCTTGATTATTCATGATCTTATTGATTTTTTTTTAGTATTTCGGCACCCTCGATAGCAGGAATATAGGGATTCGGCTGTCCTTTACCGGTTTCGATCAGGCTTTTTAAACTCGTCCCTATATAGTTCCCCCAGGCATCCGAGCAGATTTGGTAACACTCATAGGCGGGGACTAAACCGACATGCGTGAAAACCAGCTCTGTCTTGCCGTCTTTTTTTGAAATTTCAAAAACTACCTTAGTACCCTTCCATTCGGTTTTGTCTTTGGTGAAGTCAAAATAGTTTTCCAGTACCAGCCAAACGACCCTTTTGCCGGGAACGAATTCAATTATTTTCATTTTACAACGATGTACATCCTTATAATGATAAGTGAACTCGGCATTCAGTTCATCCGTATGCCCGTCTATTTGTTCCGACCACCAGCCGCGAACATTGCTAATGGCTTTGAACACTTCCTGAGGGGTTTGGCCGACCCGCAGGGTAATGGTTAAATTTGGATCTTTCATGAGTGGGTATTCTTTTTTGATTTTTGAATCTATCAGTGTGACAACGCTCAATAAATAAATGATGAGTAGTTTCATATGATGTTGTTTTCGAGTCTTTTCATAGCATCAAAATTAAAGTCTGAAAACGTATTCGACGGGGTGTTAAATGGACTTTATGGTGGGTTGATTTGGACATGGATATTATTTAACTTTGACCAAAATAGACGTATGAAGCATTTGACCATCATTTTCCCCGGCGAAAACAGCAATTTCAGTACGGTGGCCTGCATTGCCGCCGTTTTTGAAATGATTGCAGCCGCGAACAGCTATCGCAGAAAAGCAGGTAAAGAAAATTTATTTGTCGTGGAACTTGCCGGTACTGCCGTCAAAGAAGAAATGTACGATGGCTTGTTTACGGTAAAGCCCCAGGTTAAAATTGGGGCTATCAATAAAACGGATCTTATTATTATACCCTCATCGGTCCCTTTTTACCAAAAGACCGGAAAAGTAGACCAACCAATGCTGGATTGGATCAAAAGACAATATAGGGATGGAGCCGAAATAGCCTGTATGTGTTCCGGGGCATTTATGCTGGCGTCATCGGGTTTACTGGATGGCCGGAATTGTTCTACTCACTGGGCACATGCGGACGCTTTTCGGCAACAGTTCCCCCAGGTGAATTTAAAAGCGGATCAACTGATCACCGATGAAAAAGGCATCTATACCAATGGCGGCGCCTATTCTTTCCTGAACCTATTGGTCTTCCTGATAGAAAAATATTACGGCCGCCAGACAGCTATCTATTGTTCCAAGATCTTCCAAATCGAGCTGGACAGGAACAGCCAATCGCTTTTTACCATATTTACCGGTCAAAAACTGCATGGGGACCAGATGGTGGAACAGGCGCAGGCCTATATTGAAAGCCAGCTCCATGAAAAAATATCGGTTGAACATCTATCCTCCAGGTTCTCTATCGGTAGGCGGAACTTTGACAGGAGGTTTATCAAAGCAACGGGCAATACTCCCGTTGAATATGCCCAGAGAGTTAAAATCGAATCGGCAAAAAAAGCATTTGAGGCCACCCGTAAAACGATCAATGAGGTAATGTACGAAGTAGGCTATTCGGACGTCAAAGCGTTTCGCGAGGTCTTCCGGAAAATCACGGGCATCTCGCCACTGGAGTACAGGAGCAGATACAATAAAGAGGCGCGTGAATAGCCTAATTCTCCGCGCTCACCCTCCAGATCGTATTCCCCGCATCATCCGCCACCAGCAGCGATCCATCCCGTAAGACGATCACGCCCACCGGCCGGCCATACACTTCATTCTTCGATTCATCCGCGAAGAACCCCGTGAGGTAATCCTCCGGCACCCCAGGCTTGCCATTGCTGAAAGGCACAAAAATGACTTTATACCCCGAAAATTCAGAACGGTTCCAGGAGCCATGCTGCCCGATAAAAGCGCCGCCCTGGTATCTCGCAGGAAAGGCTTTTTGGGTGTAGAAGGCGAGGCCCAAAGACGCTGTGTGGGCACCCACCGGAACATCGGGAACGATTGTCTTAGCCACCAGGTCAGGACGTTGCCCCTTTAGCCGGGGATCTTCATGCGGTCCGAAATAGGCATAGGGCCAGCCATAGAACGCCCCTTCCTTTACACTGGTGAAATAATCCGGCACCAGGTCATCTCCCAGGCTGTCCCGTTCATTCACCGCCGTCCAGAGCGTCTTCGTGCCTGGCTGCCAGTCCATGCCCACCGGGTTGCGGATGCCGGCGGCAAAAACACGTTCCCCCGATCCGTCCGGATTGATCTCCAGGATATCAGCCCTTCTGACTTCACTGTCCATGCCATGTTCGGCATTGTTGCTGCCCGAACCCACCGATACATAGATCTTCGATCCATCCGCATTGGCGATCAGGTTCCTCGTCCAATGGTTGTTATATCCTCCCGCCGGCAGGTTGAGTATTTTTTCTCCCTTGCCCGTAATGTGGAGCTGCCCGGGAGTATAAGGATAACGGTAGACCCCATCCGTATTTCCTACATAGAACCAGTTATTCAGGATCAGCATGCCCAATGGCTGGTTCAATGCTGTCATGAACGTATCCCGCAGATCGGGCTGGCCATCGTTATTGGTGTCCCGGAAAAGGAGAATATCATTGGCGCTCTTCTTCCGGCTGGTCTGCGATTCGGAGACCAATATGTCCCCGTTGGGGGTGATGTAGAACCACCGGGGGCTGTTCATCTTGCCGGCAAATTTGGTCACTCTGAAGCCGGCAGGCGCAATCGGCGTCTTACCCTCCGGCCACCCGATCACCTTGCTGTTCCGCTTGGTCGGCACAGTGGCATAAGGCTCCGGCAGTGAAATAGTCTTTGACGGCTTCCCGTCCTTCTTCCCCTGCGCCGGGCAAACGTTGGTCACGAATGCTGCCGCGACGGTACAAACTAGTAAAAACGAATTTTTCATGTAAGAACAATTATTGATAGAGTATTAAAAAATGAGGTTAATTGTTATAAGGAGGCCCATACCATTTTTACAATTGGTTTCCTGTTTTATGACAATTAACCTCATACTTCATTGCTTTGATCCTGTGCAACCCTTATGGATTGAAAAGAACATCATACTCGCCATACTCGTAGAAACCGGGACCGGCATTACCGTAAGTCACTATTCCCCCGTTCCCACCCGCATCCCAGTATACATCGGCCCAGGGCTCCCCGTCTGCATCTATTCCCTCGTCCACAACCTCGCCGCCAAAGATCACCCAATATCCATAGGGATTATCCATGTCGTGATTAGTGACCGTATAGCGATGGGTGGTATTAACGGACACGTTATAATCACCCTCCATCAGCAGATTACAACCATCGCATTGAGCGCTGGCATAAAAAGAAACTAAAGTCAACACAAGAACAGAAAGCAATTGCTTTACAGGCATACGAAATCCGCCTGCTGTTTTTTCATTTTTCATGTCATAAGATTTAAATGGTTAAGGTATATTACAAAACAAATGAAGTAGCGATCAGGGGTTTTTCATGCAGGATAGCTTTAATTATTTCAACCTCTTATTGATATCTACCAGCTTATCCTTCGCCAGCACCATTTCCGTTCCCGCCATCAAAAAAGCTCCCAGCCCATGGGTGTCGTTGGTCTCTTTGGGGCGGGTATAATAAAAGCGGATATCTTCTGCGATATTGGTACCGATGCAGATGTCCTGCACCTGTCCGTCAGCCGTTACTTTTCTCCCAAGACCTTCCCAGCCATTCTGGGCAATCGTAATAAAGGTGGGGCTGATCCAGCCCTTGTTCACTGCATGGGCGACCGTATACACGAACATGGCGGTAACGGAGGATTCCAGGTAGGAGTCGGGCCTGTCCAGTACCTGATGCCACATGCCGCTGGTATCCTGGTAGCGGGAGAAGCCTACGATCTGTCGCAGCAACAGCTTCAGCAACTCCGGGCGTTTGGGATGGTTAGCCGGCAGGTTATTGAGCAATTCGGTCTGCGCCAGCGCCAGCCAGCCGTTACAACGCCCCCAACGGCCTACCCCGTTCATATTCTCATCGTTGTAGAAACAATGGAAATACAACCCCGTGGTGCTGTCATACAGGTACCGGTTAAAGCTCTCCACCTGCTGAATGGCGAAATCAAAATATTTGTTGTCTCCCGTCTGTTTACCCATCCTGGCCAGGAAAGGAACGCTCATATACAGGTCATCCGCCCAGATAGTCATTTTGCGCGGATTGTTGCGGGCGAGCGTACCATCGGGGAATCGCACCTGCTTGTTGAGGATATAATCACCCACCCGTTGCAGATAGTCCATATAAGCCTGCTTTTTGTCAAAGCCATAGACTTCCAGCAGACCCGCTGCCATAGAGCCGCAGTCATCCAATGACCCGATCCGGAATACAGGCCGGTATTCCACCTGCTGGGTGCCGCCATCATACAGCTTTTTGAAATAATCAAGGTTGCTGAAGATAAAGTCGAAATTCTTACGGGAATAGTCGGAATACTTTGCGTCTTTCAATACGGAGGCAGCCTGTATCATGCCTACCGTCAGTACTCCGTTGACATACTGCCATTTGTTGAATTTACTTTCGGCCTTTACATCCGGGGAAGAGGGGATACCCCTGGTGGACTCAAATTTTTGTCCGCTCTTGTCGGCAAATCTGAACGTAGTGGTTTGCAGGACATGATCCGCCACCCGGCGCACCAGCTCTTCGGGACTGTTAACGGATTGGGCAAAGACACCCGCGGAATACCCCAGCAATAGTATTAATGGCAATAGTCTCATACTTAAATAGTTTGTTTTCAATATAATATTCGGACAAATTTAATAGATGCAGAAGCATATGCCAGAATAGTTGAATATAATGCTAATTAGATAAATTAAACACCCCGGAAATAGTGTTCAATTGCAGTATCGATGGCAGAAGATGCCTGCAGGAGCCTTTTTTTATAACGAATGGTAACATGCAATATGAAAAAGAAATGGAATATATGCCTCATTTTCCTGTTCACGCTCCTGGTAATGCGCTTTCTTCCGGCAGGAGCCACCCCCGGCTCCCCGGTCTTTCCCCATTCTGCCACCCCCGGCTCCTCTGCTCCCGGCGATAGACTGGTCAAAAGCCCTATACTTATCAAAAGCCCGGACGGCCACCTGTCTTTTCAGTTGTCCCCCGGGGACAAAGACCTGCTCTTTACTATTCTTTCCGGTAATATACCTGTCATCAACCCTTCACCGCTCCGCTTCTCCCTGGATGGGAAGCCGGTCACTGGTAATAGCCGGCTCTCCGGCATCAGGCGGTACACGATCCGGGAAAAATATCCCTGGCTGGGCGTTCATGCTACAGCCGTCAACGAATGCAATGGAGCAGAGCTGCGGATGACCGGGGAGGGGATTGCTTATTCGATCGACATACGGGTATTCGACAACGGGGCGGCCTTCCGGATCATCGTTCCGGGCGCCGACTCGGCCGCAAGGATACCGGACGAAAGCACCGTTTTCACATTGCCCGGCAATGCTACGATATGGTATCATGATCTGAATGGACATTATGAAGGGGTGCATGTAAAAAAAGAAGTAGAGCAGGTACGGGCGGAGGAATGGGCCGCACCGCCGGTTACCCTCAAACTACCGCAGGGTATATACGTTGCTGTCACAGAGGCAGCCTTGCAGGGCTATTGTGGGATGGCTTTGCAGGCTGATGGGAAGAGTGGCCTGGTGTTGAGAATGGCACACCGCCAGCCGCCTTCCCATCCTTATGTGCTGCGCTATAGCGCAGAAGATGTTGCCCGGCTTTCGCAGCCCGCTGTGGTCCGGGGCACGATCACCACCCCCTGGAGAGTGGTAATGGTCGGAAAGGATTTGAATACGATGGTGAATAGTGATATCCTGCACGATCTCTGCCCGCCCCCCGATCCGTCCCTGTTCCCACAGGGCATTCATACGGACTGGATACGGCCGGGACGCGCCGTTTGGAAATACCTGGACGGCGGAGGGGACGGGACACCGGAGACCATGAAAAAATTTACGGACCAGGCCGCCGCACTGGGATTCGAATATAATATCCTGGAAGGGTTCTGGACAAAATGGACGGATGCACAACTGAAGGATCTGGTCGATTATTCCCGGCAGAAAAATGTCGGCATCTGGATCTGGCAACATTCCAGGAGCCTCCGTGATCCCGTCGCAAGGCAGGCTTTTTTTCAGCATTGTCATGACCTGGGTATCACCGGTATAAAGATTGACTTCTTCGATCATGAAGCGAAAGAAGTGATCGATCTTTATGATGCTATCCTGAAAGAGACAGCCGTCCTCCATCTCCTGGTCGACTTTCATGGTTCCAACAAGCCTACCGGCCTGTCCCGCACCTGGCCCAATGAAATGACCAGAGAAGCGGTAAAAGGGATGGAGTCCAGCAAATTAACGGATCGCGCTACGCATGAGACAACGATCCCGTTCACCCGTCTGCTGGCCGGACCTGCCGAATATACCGTCCTGCTGTTCGGCGATCGACGTATGAATACGAGCTGGACGCATCAGGTCGCCAGCGCCGTCATCCTGGGCGGGGAACCCATGCTAACCTATGCCGCCAATCCTGCCAATATACTGTCCAGCCCTGCCGCTGACCTGATCAAACAGATCCCGGCGCAGTGGGACGAGACGATCGTATTGCCGGGCTCTGAGATTGGGGAAATGGCCGCTTTTGCCCGTAGAAAAGGAAAGGACTGGTTCGTTGCCGTTATGAATGGAAATGCCCCGAAGAAAATAAAAATACGGTTGGATTTTTTGAAAGTGGGTGATTCTCCCGGAGCCGCCGGGACTGCCGCCGCCAAAGCCGTTATCGTAAAAGATTCCCCCGGCAACCCCGCCTCGCTGAAAATGGAGAATGCCTCCTTTACCGCCTCTTCTACCATTGACCTTGACCTGGAAGCCGGAGGCGGTTATCTGGCCCTGTTAAAAAACTAAAATAAAGATCCCTGATATGAATGTTCATTTGATGAGCCAAAGAGTAATACTGATCGTTGCTGTTTACCTCAGCACGACCCTCGCTGTCCATGCCACCGGCTTCCCGGCCCATACTCCCGGCCAGGTCTTTCCCACGGCCCCCGCCGACCCGGTCTACAACATAAAAAATTACGGCGCCAAAGGCGATGGAAAGACAATAGACGGAGACGCGATCAACAATGCGATCAGCGCAGCCGCCAAAGCCGGAGGAGGCACCGTTTATTTCCCGGCAGGCAACTACCTTTCCTATACCATCCACCTGCAGAATAATATTTCCCTGTACATCGATCAGGGAGCTTCCCTCATAGCAGCCGCCCCCGTAAATAAGACCGGCTACGACCGGCCCGAGCCAAATGAATTTGACAAATACCAGGATTTTGGACACAGCCATTGGAAGAACAGCCTGATCTATGGGGAAGGCCTGCATGACATTTCCATCCTGGGCCCGGGCCTGATATGGGGAAAGGACCTGACCCGTAGCACGAACGTGCCGGAAGGCGGCGGCAACAAAACGATTGCCCTCAAGCTTTGTCATAATGTTACTATCCGCGACGTATCCATTTTACACGGCGGTCATTTTGCCATCCTGGCCACGGGAGTGGACAACCTCAACATCGATGGCCTGAAAGTGGATACGGACAGGGACGGCTTCGATATCGATTGCTGTAAAAATGTAAGAGTATCCAATTGCACCGTCAATTCCCCCTTCGACGATGGCATCTGTCTCAAGAGCTCCTTTGGGCTGGGATATGCCAAAGCAACAGAGAACGTCACCGTCACCAACTGCCAGGTTAGCGGGTACGACGAAGGCACTCTCCTGGACGGCACCTTTAAAAGAAGCTATAAAAAATATTCCGATGGCACGACCACCGGCCGTATTAAAATGGGGACGGAATCCAATGGCGGGTTCAAAAATGTCACCATTTCGAACTGCCTGTTCGACTATTCCCGGGGCCTGGCCCTGGAGACGGTGGATGGAGGACTATTGGAAGACGTCACCATCACCAATATCACCATGCGCGATATCGTGAACGCTCCCATCTTCATACGCCTGGGAGCGAGGATGCGGGCGCCGGATTCCATGTCCGTGGGCGCCTGCCGCCGGATCATCCTCAGCAATATCGTCATATACAATGCGGACTACCGGCACGGGGCCATCATCAGCGGCCTGCCTGGACATGAGATCGAAGACCTGCAAATGAGCAATATCCGCATTTATTTTCAGGGAGGCGGAAAGGCTGAAATGGCCGCCAGGGAAGTCCCGGAATTGGAGAAGGATTATCCGGAGCCCTACCGCTTTGGCACTATGCCTGCCTATGGCTTCTTTATAAGACATGTAAAGAACCTGAAAATGCACGACATGGAAGTCAGCTTCCTGAGCGACGAACAGCGGCCGGCCTTTATCCTGGATGCCGTTACCGAAGCGGAATTGCACGACATCAAAGCGCAAAAACCCGCCGGCGCCCCCTACTTCGTGCTGAAAAATGTAAAAGATTTTACGATCTCCCGGAGTAAGGGGGTGAAAGACACACATCTGGATCAGGCAGATAAAACGGATTTATAAAGACAACATTATATGACAAAAGGCAAGCTTGCTAACCTATGAAGAACCTTTTATTTATAGCGCTGCTCTTCCCCGTCCTTTGGGCGACACCGTTCTTTGCAGGGGCGCAGGCAGGATCTTACCAGTCACCAGGGCCGGCGCCCGTCCCGTCACCGGCTCCTTCCGATCGCTGGAGTATCCTCCCGGACGGTAGTATAGAATGGAGACCGGATACCCGCCTCCCACATGCGGATCATATCGAGATGAGCGGACAGAAGGTCTCTCTCTGGGTACAGTACAACGTAGAGGCCGATGGACGGCCCACTTTAAACCGGACACTTGTCTTTCCCACTTTCCGGCTGCTGCCGGTCGTCACCACGGCCAGTATGATGTATAACGTAACGGACAATGACCTGCCAAGGATCCTGATCAATAACAGGCTATTTCGGGCAGGCGTTTACAATGCCGCAGTGGCTGCGGACATGCCGGAAAAAGTACTGTATATAAGACATAAAGGGATCATGGAATTGTATAGTGAAATAGGGAAGGGGGGAGCGCTGAAGCTGAGGCGTACGATCTTTCCTTCGGTGGACAAGCCCATGGCCCTTGAAAAATGGGTGTTTATAAATGCAGGTCCTCAACCGGTAAAAATAGAAATGGAATATCTGCGCAGGGATGAACGGCCGGCAGCCGAACGTACGACCCCTGTACAGCACAGTTTTGTTATCTCGACGGTCAATGAAGGATTGAGAACCGTTGCGCCGGGAGACTCCGTGGAATTTGCACTCAGTTACCAGGCCGTTAATGCGGCCAACCCATTCCTGCCCGCGAATATCGATGAGGAGTTGCAGGGAAGAAAAAGAAGGGTAGAAGAATTTTTATCGCTGCTGCAATTACAAACCCCCGATACCATTTTGAACACCGCTTTTTCCTTTGCCAAGATCCGGGCGACGGAAAGCATCTTTAACACCAAAGGCGGCTTCCTGCATAGCCCCGGCGGCCTCCGTTATTATTCCGCCATCTGGGCGAATGACCAGGGGGAATATATAAGCCCCTTCTTTGCCTTTCTGGGGGACTCTATTGGCAACCGGTCAGCCATGAACGCCTATCGCTGGTTTGCCAGGTATATGAACCCGGACTACCATCCCATCCCCAGCTCCATTATTGCCGAAGGTGATGGCGTCTGGCATGGAGCAAAGGACAGAGGGGATATGGCAATGATCGCTTATGGTGCCGGCCGTTATGCGCTTACTTATGGTAATGTAGATTCCGCGAAAATACTATGGCCCTTGATAGAATGGTGCCTGGAATACCTGCACCGGCAGATCAACCAGAATGGGGTGGTGGCTTCCAATAGCGATGAACTGGAAGGTCGCCTGCCCGCCGGTAAGGCCAATCTCAATACCAGCTGCCTCTACTACGATGCCCTGCGTTCGGCCGGTATGCTGGGCAGGCTGCTGGGCAAGCCTAAGGAGCAGCTCCGGCTGTATGAAGCAGCAGCGGGAAAAATCCATGCCAGTATTGAGAAATTCTTTGGAGCTACCGTGGAGGGATATCCTACCTATCGTTACTATGACAGCAATACCGTCCTGCGCGCCTGGATCTGCACCCCATTAACGGTGGATATTTTCGATCGGGCCGGGGGTACCATCGCGGCATTGTTTTCTCCCCGTTTGTGGACAGAAGACGGTCTGGCCTCGCAGGCAGGCGATAAGACCTTCTGGGACCGCTCCACGCTGTATGCACTTCGGGGTGTCTTCGCCGCCGGCGCTACCGAAAAGGCCCTGGCATTCCTGCAATATTATTCGCGCAGAAGATTACTGGGCGAACACGTGCCTTATCCTGTAGAAGCTTATCCTGAGGGTAATCAGCGCCATCTTTCAGCAGAGAGTGGCCTCTACTGCCGGATCTATACGGAAGGAATGTTTGGAATGCGCCCCACCGGCTTTAACAGCTTTGATTGCAGGCCCCGGCTGCCTGCCGGCTGGGACCGGATGGCTTTGCGGAATATCCATGCATTCAATAAGATCTTCGACCTGGAGATCACCCGGTCGGGAACCGGTCAATTGAGGATCACGGTCAAACAGGATGGCCGGGATAAAAGCTATCTGATCCGCGAAGGAGGCGCACAGCACATTCAATTGTAACCAACAATCATTCACCATAACCATCAAACCTTGCAAGTATGAAAAAGAAACACACTCTTCCTGCCCGGATGAATCCGGGCCTGTCTAAAAAAGGCATGTATTGGATCCTGTTGGCTGTAATCCTGACAACTGCCTTTGCCTGTAAAAAACTCATCGCCATCTGGAAGATAGAAAAGGGGTCATTCCCCGCCTGTGGCGTCGTCCTTTCCGCCAATGGCCCCGGCAACACCTACGAACTGATCGACAGCGTGCTCGGCGGGAATGCCGAGGAAGTGCCGGACTGCTCTCACCCTGCCTTCGGAAGGCATATCAGTGAGATCTATGACAGCACCCTGCACAAATATGTATTCGTATTTACGATACATGTTCATCCGGACAATGACCGTTGCGTCAATTTTGACCGGCAGCGGAACGAGATCAAGACCTATGGGCCCTCCCCGGACAGCCTGAAGGGTTTTCTGAATGACAGCGTTGTCCATCGTTGGAAGTTTAAACTGGATTCCGGCTTCCAGCCCTCTCCCAGCTTCACGCATATCCACCAGATCAAGGCAGGGGACGGGGATGATGGCGCGCCCCTCATTACGCTGACGCCCCGCCATGGCAGCCCGGATAAAATGCAGGTGATCCATACGGGCGGGACCGGCGCCGGTACCAGCCTGGGCACCGTACTCTCTGTCAGTCTTGCCCCCTTCAAAGGCGCATGGGTGGAGGCGGAAGAACATATCATCTATAAGACCGCCGGAACTTATTCCATCACGATCCGGAGGATGTGCGACGATTCGGTGCTGCTAACCTATACGAATACGAATATCGATATGTGGCGCACTGGAACGACTTTCATCCGGCCGAAATGGGGTATCTATCGTAGTCTTAACGATAGCTCATACCTGAGGGACGAAAATGTACGGTTTAATGATTTTAGAATAGCCAAAGGCAGCAGATGTTATTAAAAAGATGGGGCTGCATTCGCAGCCCCGTCTTTTTATTGCTTTATCAGCTTAATCGTCTTAACAAATCCTCCCTGCGTAATCTTCAACACATAGACCCCGGATTTGTATCCGCTGGCATCTATATCAACGACTCCGTTGGACTGGAATACCCGTTTGGCCTGTAATACTTTGCCATCGGCGCTATACAGTTGAATATCCGTTCCCTGCTGTTCGGCAAGGGATAGATACAGCCGGAATGTATTGGAAGAAGGATTCGGGTATACCTCAGCGATATTCGTTGGCTTCTTGCCCACTTCGATGGTATTCGCCGATCCGCTAAGCATCTGATCGCTGTTGATGGCTGATACGGCTTCCTTGCCGCAGGTGGCCTGGGTGCTATAAGCCAGATCAAAGCGGGGAAAACCAAAATTATCCTCCCAGTCGATGATGGCAATCGTCGGAATGGCTACGTTCCGGTAAAAGAGGGGACTGGCGGAAATAGTGGTATCGCCGGGCGACACCGTAATGCTGCCATGCTGGGACGTACCGATCACCAGCCAGTTGACCGTCACTTCAAAAGGATTGGGATTGCTGATCTCCCAGTTCCGGGTGGTGTGGGGATCACTGGAACAGACCGGTTTCAAGTCCAGGTTCTTCACATACAGGTTGGGGAACTTCACTTCTCCCACTGCTGCATCCGCCTTGATAAACCCATAACCCGAAGCAAAATCAAATCCTTTATCAAACCCGGTCGTATAAGGATTATCCATATCATAGGTGTGCGCGCTCAATATGCCTTTTATCTGGCCCGGCGTGATCGTTCGTAACTTTTGCGCGTCGATCATCAGGGCAGCTACACCGGCTGCATGGGGTGCCGCAGCGGAAGTGCCGAAGAAGTTAGGATAAGTATCCGCATCCTCCGAAATATCTCCGTTGCCAAATGGATCAAAGAAAGAAGTATTGCCTCCGTCCGGGGTGACGATCTCCGGCTTTTTCCGGATCAATGGAGCTATCCTGTGCCCGGATACATCATAATAATTGGCTACCCCTCCGACAGAAGAGAACCCTTCCAATACAGGAGGATCTATGCCATAGGCAGGCGTCTGCAAATAGAAAGCGGCCCCTGTTGCGATCGCCCCGTCTGCTTTGGCATGACCGACCAGCGAGGGAGCAAGGATCCCGGGGATGGGGATCTTGGTGAGGTAGAACAAGGCATCATTGTAAAGAATATATTTCAGGCGGGTAGGATCGGGAGCCGCAGGATTTTCACCGGTGAACTTCAGGATGACCAGGTAGAAGGTAGGACTGTTGGTGTCATTAAAATACCCAAACACTTCTATAGGGTCTCCGCTGACGAGATTGTCAGAATTGCCGGCAGCCACAATATTGCCGGCGGTATCTACCAGATAAATATCCAGGTCGGATTCACATCCTACGCCACTGGCGGAAAAAGAAGACTGATCCCACTGGAAGGAAGAGATGATCGAACCCCCGGGAGGAATATAGATCGGCTGGAAATAACGGGGAGGATCTCCGGGGCCGCTGAAATTATGCGCCGTACCATTCCCCGCTCCCAGGGCTTCGACGGTTGAGGACCGGTAATCGCTCTCGTAAGACCGGATGCTCTGGTTGCCGGCCGAGGAGAAATAAGTAACTCCCTGGCTTTTTACCTGGTCGACAGCCTGGGCAATGATGCCGTCCTGGAAGTACGGCTCGGCGAAATAGATCACATCGTCAGCGATCACATCACAGCCGGCACTGGCCAATTGAACAATCCCCTGTGCGAAATCTGCCTGCCCAAAGTCGGCTGTATGAAAGGCCAGTTGTGCGCCCGGCGCTACATCGTGTACGATCTCGGCCATGGCCCTTCCTTCATCGGTACCTCCTGAATCGAGGTCTTCCAATACCTGTACAGGTTTCCTGAAATTAAAGGGATTGCCGGGACCGGGCAGTTCACCATGTAAGACACCCTTCTGCGCACCCCCCAGGTTATTATAGCTATCAGACAGCACGCCTACTTTGACGCCTGTCCCGTCCACCTTGTATTTTTTTCGGGCTATGTTGGAACGCTGAGCCGTATCTCCCTGGCTGATTACCGGAGTGATCTTGCCACCTGCCTGTCCGCTTAACGCACTAAACAGATTCGTCCCCACGGAGAACTTTGCGGGTCGCTGCGGATTGGCCGATCCCTGCCTGTTCATCTCCTGTCCGCTCCGCGCGCTCTCACGCAGATACCGCATATAACCCGGCATGGTAGTGCTCACCGGCTTGGCTACATGCAGCGGCTTATAAGCCGGCTTGGCATACCGGATAGTGCCAGCCGCTTCCAGTTGCGGCAACGCACTGATAGGGATCACCCCGGAAATGACACGTCCGTAGACGGCCTTCTCCTGGAAGCCTAATTTTTTCAGCTCGGCACGGGCGCTGGCGAGATCCTCTTTCACGGTAACATCGACCACCACTTTATCCCCTTTGATCTGCATATATTTGGTCAGGGCATCACCCGAAGGCGTTGGTTTCCTGACCGATTCGGCCACTTTGGCGTGAGGCCCGTACTGGTCAGACAATTTTTTTAAGTCCGGACTTAACTTTGAGGAGGGTTTGGCCGTGCCGGGTTGTTGGATAACGGCGCCGCTGAAAGCAGGATCTCCTTTTACCTGTGCAGAGACCGTTTTTACGGAAAACAAAACAAGTGCCCAGCTACCAATAGCAATGCTTAGTAGATTTTTCTTCATAAATAAGTATTTAAAAATTTAAAAAGAATGCAAAGGGAGGGAAGACGTGCAGTTAGCGCTTGCTTTTTATAAAATAATGGATCAAAGGTGTTGGTATGGCAGGTTGTAGAGGATTTAAATTACAAAATTTTCCGTCGATCCGGGAATAATAAATTATAAAGCTTTATTTTACGGGTATCTGGGTAATTTAAAAAAGGTATCCGGGGGCCTTTAATAAATGGAAAGTACTAGCCTGACTTCCGCAGCAATTTATACAGACGGAAGCTGTCATACCCAATACAAGGTAGGAGCCTGGGTGGCCATATTATTGTTCACCGGGGAAAGGTCCAGCGGGGAACAACACCGGCAACTGCTATCGGGGACAGTATCGGATACCACGCATAACAGAATGGAGCTTACAGCCGTCATTAAAGCCTTAGAATATATAAGGGAAAACCATCAGGAGATCACCACGCTGACCATCTGCTCTGATAGCCAATATGTGATCGGCCTTCCCGCCCGGGAAGAAAAAATGGCCGGTAATGGGTTCACCGGCAAAAAAGGAAAAGAATTGCCCAATGCCGACCTGGTAAAAAAATTACTGGGCTATTCCCGGTCATTCATCCTTGAATTCGTAAAGATAAAAGCACACCAGAAAAAGAACGGCGTCCTTAACTATAACATAGAGGCCGATCTGTTATCCCGGAAATTGGTGCGGGCCGCGGTCATTCCCTATACAACAGGGCTGTCATAATCGTATTCCCTTTCTCCCCCGATGACCGTGCATAGTCAACATACCGGGAGTCTTTATATTTAGTGGCAGCCTGTAAGAGCAGCCCATAATAATCCTCTTTTTTATATCCGCCAATCTGCTGGTAGTCCCATTTCTTTTCCCCCAGCGCATAAGGCCGCAGCCAATCCAGGGCTGTCCGGATGCCGGCTCCCTCTTTGTTCTGGTAATTCCAAAGGTCTGTACCGGTAAGCTGCGCCAGGGTGCCCAGCTTAAACCATGCCTGAAGATTGTAGGTGCTGTATCCCAGCCCATTCGTCCGGGCTAATTCCAGGGGCATTTTTCCGTCCTTCTCCATCTGCCCGTCCATTTTTTTCTTACCTTCTTCTGCCAGCTCCCGCGCCTTTGCTACATCACCGGTGAATAAGGCAAAATCGGCAGCCTGGGCAAGATACCAGGTGCCATGATTATTCTTTGCTGCATGCTCATCCTTTCCGTTCTTACTGGTCAGCATCCAATCCAGGTATTGCGCATACCACTGCCGCAGGGCGCCGGCGTCTGCCATCGTCCAGGAGTGGGATCCTTCCAGCAGCCCGGCCGCATCTGCAATCCCCGTCAACGCAATGCTCTCGATGATACCCGTTCCCCGTCCGTCGTTGACGCCGGGAACAGCCTGGGCATAGTTCAGGTTAGGGTTCATACGGGTAGAGTCGTCGAAGAACCAGTGCCGCAGTAATGCCGCCGCTTTTATGGCATATTTTTCTTCCCCGGTAAAATACCAGGCCAGCGCTAATACCCGGGAGGCATTGTCCAGGTCTCCCATATACCGGTGATCTGTAATAGTATAGATCTCCGGGTTGCGCTCCCCATCCCTGCGGAGATAAGGCAGCCCCTTGGGTTTGCTGCTGTCATACCAGAAATAGGGAGCCTGGCTCATATAATCATGTTTATTCCCGCTGGGAGGAACTCTTGCTTTATCCATGACGGATATAGGCCGCATGTCCAATAATTTATCGGCCTGTGTTCGCAATCCGCTCACCAGGGGCAATACCGTTGCATCCTGTTGTTCCGCTTTCTTCTTCAGCTCCACCAGCCGGACGGCATCTGTCAGGAGCACCCGGGGAGCGACGTTGCTCATTGCAGGCCCCCCCGCCGAAGCACCTCCCGCATTTCCCACTGCCCCCGGCGAAGCTATCAACCGATAGGCAGCTACTGTCTTGCCATTGAATCCCGGTACATATAAAATATGCCCGGCCGGATCATAACTGATATCCGCCGTATTTTTCTTTTGCAGATGACTATCCAGCAGCAATTCCTTGCGTCCGTCCGCATATACATAATAGACATAGCCTTGCCATTCCGAAACGATAAAATCCCCATTGCCTGCCGGCTCTACGCCATCGCCTCCATTGGGGAGGTCTGTGATCTTCGTTAGGTTTTTAGAAGCATCGGCCTTTAGCAAAGATTTCTTCGCCAGGATATACAGGTCGTCTCCGATCGCTTTCAATCCGTTGGCTCCTGGCAGGTTGTCCATATACAGGACGGGCTTATCGTCGGTGATCCGGTAGACTTTTCCGGACCTGGAATCCGAAACATACACCGCGCCTTTAGCGTCAACGGTGATATCATTCAGGCCCTTCTCGCCTTCAATGGGTATCTTCTTTTCGATCTTTCCTTTTTTAATGTCGATGACCACCACTTCACTGATATCGGCCACATACAGACGGTTGCCATATCTGCCCAATCCCTTTGGCGCATTCAGGCCCGTGATCCAGTTCGGATCATAATGCTGCCCATCCAGGCCGAGTTGTCCCACCCCGCCTTTTCCATCCGCATCCCATCCGCCTCCGTCAATCAACGAGACATAGAGGATCTTTTTAGGAAAATCCGGTAAGGCGGATTCCGGAATGGCAATGACCGTATCTGTTTCCCAGATCTTTTCCAATTGATGTTGCTGCTGTGCCCTTAGCATAGAAGGCAGACAAAAGGCGAATGCGATAAAGAGATTTTTCATATTGTCTTTTTTCTGAAAGGATCAGGCCCTGTGTTTTCTTCTTTTCCGGGAAAAATCTTCCTTGATGATACTGGATGCCATAAATTCTTTCTGATAGCCCAGGGGGCTTTTCCCGGTGATCAATTTAAAGTATTTATAGAAACTGGTGAAGTTATTAAATCCGCTTTCGTAACAGAGCTGCTTGATGCTGAGATTGTTTTCGATCAGCAGTTTGCAGGCATGGCCTACCCGGATCTCGATGAGGAACCGGGAATAGGTCTTTCTCGTCCTGGATTTGAAGAACCGGCAGAAAGAGTGGGGGCTTATATTGGCCACCCTGGCAATCTCTTCCAGTTGAATGGCGCGCTTGAAATTTTTCAGACTATACTCATAGATCTTATTGACCCGCTCATATTCCGCTTCCTGGAAATTATGCCGGAAACCAATGGAAGAGAGGGATTTTACCTGCTCGGACCCGGCGATCGTGTTTAAGGCTTCCAGTAAGAGCAGGAGCCGGGGCATTCCTTCTGCCGTCAACAGTGTTTCCAGCAATTCGGCTACTTTTTTCCGGGCTTCGCCTTCCACCTGCAGACCTCTTTTCGCTTTTTCCAGCAATGCTCTCAGCGGAGAGGCTTCCGGTAAATTCAAAAAGGAGTCTCCCCAGAAATTTTCGGAAAAATGGGCTACCCGTACATCGGTGAGGACTTCCGCATCGTCTTCAAAATACAGGTCGTCGAATCGCCAGTAATGGGGCAGGTTGGAGCCTACCAGGACTACGTCGCCGGCTTTAAACCGCTTCATGTTGTCTCCGACGAACTGGGTGCCCTGGCCTTTTTTGAAATGAATCAGCTCCACTTCTGCATGAAAATGCCAGCGGTTGTTCACGTAAGGAACGAGATCCCTTCTGACACTGAAAGAATGTCCGGGCTCTCTGGATACTTTTAATAATTGAGGTCTCATATAATGGTGGTTATTGGTTTAAGAAATAACGGTTCAGCATTATCTCCTTCCGGTTCCATGCTACAAGACTTCATGCTGTACAGGGAGCAGCATAAAATCTGCAGCGTATAGTTCAGGCTATTGCGTTTGTTCTGCATGACGAACTTAATAGCCGGGGTTAGGTTTTAAATTCGGATTCAGATCCAGTTCAGACTGCGGGATCGGCAACAGCAGATGATTGTCATCGATCGTATATCCCTGGGCCAGTTTTATGGATTGGTATTTCTTCAGACGGATCAGGTCCCAACGCCGCTGACCCTCTACGCCCAACTCCCATTTCCGCTCGTTCACCAGCGTATCTATAAAATCACTCTGGGTCACGGTATTGGTGAAGTTCAGCAACTGGCTGGTGAGCCCTGCGCGTGTGCGTACCTTATTGATCCCGGTGAATTTGTTCACGTCGCCCGGGTTAATAGCATTCATGGCCTCCGATTGCATCAGCAGGACATCGGCATAACGGAGCACGATCCAGTTGGTGCGCCCGCTGGCGCCGGAAGACACCCCGGGGTCGCGGTACTTGGAGATCCAGTGATACCCTCCGTTCACCGTACCGACGGTCACCTTCCGGCGGATAGAATCTGCTGCGCTGAAGGAATTGTAATAGGAATCCAGGGCGATAAAGGATCCATATCCTCCGTATTGACTGGGAGTGGGATCGAACATCCGGTTGGTAAGATTGACGGCATTGGGAGCGGCGCCAAATTCCACGCTGAAAATGACTTCCTGCGCGGCAGCGCTTTTTTGCGTGACATCGAAAAGGGTGGGGTAGCTTGGCACCAGCCCCAGGGCGCTTGTGTTGGCGGTGGAATAAGCGATCACCTTATTACACTCGTTCAACGCATTCTGGTTGTCGGCCGGATCCGCAAAAGGAGTACTCGCCCGTTGCAGATATACCCGCGCCAGCATGGCCGAAGCGGCTTCGGAAGAGACCATTCCCAGGCTGGTCACCTGTTTGGTATGGAAGCAGTTGGCCTCCGCATATTGCAGGTCGCTGATCACCTGCCGGTATACGCTGTCCGAAGGCGTACGGGGGCGATAGAGGTTGGGATCAGATACGGTATTGATCACGTTAACCAATAAGGGTACCGCGCCATAAGACCGCACCAGGTCGAAATAAGCCATCCCCCGCAGGAACCGGGCATTTCCGACGATATTATTCCTTTGCAGCGTATCCATATTGATGCCTGGTACATAGGTGATCACATCATTGGCATTCTTGATCAGCTTATAGGAATTCGTCCACCAATTGGTGACTTCGCCATTGGTGCCGGTATAGGTGCCCATATAAAGATCCCCCCGGTCTCCCGAGATAGGATTCGGGTAGAAGGCATCGCCGGAAACTTCGGAAATAATATAGACCGTTCTTTGGTAATAGGTCTGCGCCTGCAAAGGGGAAAAGACCCCATTCAGCGCTGAAGTGGCATCGGCAGCCGTCTTGTAATAATTATCGGGTGTCAGGAAACTATGAGGTGTTTCCGTCAATGCCTTTTTGCAGGAAGTAAATAATATCCCCGGTAAAAAGGCCGATAGCAGGAGAAGGATGATTTTGTTCATATTAATTATTTATACAAATGGTCATATTTTAAAATCCGAATTTTATTCCGGCCATGTAAGACCGGTAATTGGGATAAGCATTATAATCCGTGCCTAAAGAGAGGGATTTGCTGTTGTCAAAGGAATTCACTTCCGGATCATAACCGCTATATTTCGTGATCGTAGCCAGGTTCTGCACCGTGACATACAGGACAGCGCTCTTGAAGACAGCCGTCAGCCTGGGTAAAGGCAGGTTATAAGACAAGGTCACCGTTTTGATCCGGAGATAGCTGCCGTTTTCGATCACATCACTGGTAATGCCCGTACTTCTTCGAAGTACGCTGGTGATCCGGGGATATTTATTACTGGTGCCGGCTCCCGTCCAGCTCTGCGTGCCGATATAGTCCAGCCTGTTAAAGGTATAAGAGCCGTTTTGCACTTCATACAGGTTTTCATTCAGGATATTGTTCCCGTAGACGCCTTGCAGAAATACATAAAGGTTCAAAGGGCCGTAGCTGAACGTATTGCTTACCCCGAAAGTGAACTTGGGTAGTGCGTGGCCGATGATCATCCTGTCGGATCCGTTCAGCACGCTATCCCCGTTCAGGTCCCGGTAGATGGGGTCGCCGGGTTTCACGGCCTGCTTGGTCCCGCTCTTGGAGATCTGGTCCTTTGATTGCCAGATGCCGTCAAATTTATACCCGTAAAAAGATCCGATGGGCTGTCCCACCAACAGGATGGCGGACTTAAAAGTCGCGGAAGGGAAGACGCTTCCGCTCAGATCTCCGACATAGATCTGCTTATTCGTACCGAGATTCAACACTTTATTGAAGTTCTGGGAAAAATTCAGCATGGTGGTCCACCTGAACTTTCCCTGATCGATATTGCGGGTGGTAAAGGAGAGTTCGTAACCCTTGTTCTGTACCGAGCCGGCATTCTTTAAGATGCTCGTATAGCCGGATGTCTGAGGGATACTTTCATTTAACAACAGGTTGGAAGTCTTTTTATAATAATAATCGCCTGTGAACGACACCCGGTTATTCCATAATCCTAAGTCCAGGCCGATATCAAAAGAGGCAGTGGATTCCCATTTCAGATCGGGATTGGGAATATTATTGGGGGAGAACCCGACCACCCGGTTAGGGGCTGATCCTGTAGAATAGGCATTGGAGCTGTATATGCTCAGAGAATTGTAAGAGCCGATCTCCTGGTTGCCTGTAACGCCATAGCTGGTACGCAGTTTCAGATCGCTGATCGCTTTTATCCGGCTGATGAACTTCTCTTCGGACATCCGCCAGGCAAAGGCGCCGGAGGGGAAATACCCCCATTTGTGATTGACCCCGAACCGGGAAGAACCATCGGCCCGCATGGTAAACGTGAACAGGTATTTATCCATCAGGCGGTAATTGGCCCTTCCAAAGTAGGAAGTGAGTACATTGTCGCTGGAGTAAGCGCCGGCAGCGGCCGTTCCGACTCCTAAATTATCGGCCCCCACACCATTGGTGGACAGGTTGGTGATATTGGCTCCAAAGCTCTTATTATACCAGTGCTGGTAGGTAAAGCCTCCTACTACATTGATGGCATGTATCCCCCCGAACTCCTTATCATAGGTCAGCGTGTTTTCATTCAGCCAGTCATATTTCTGCGCAGAGCCCTGACCGGCAGATCCTCCGTTGGCAGTGGCTACATACAGGTCCGTAGGAACGAACACTTTCTCAACGCTGTCCCGGTAATTCATCCCGAAACTGGTTTTGAACTTCAGTCCCTTGATAATTTCATACTCCCCGTAAAAATTGACAAATGCTCTCAGATTACTGCTGGCATCCTGCGCCTCGTTCGCGTAGGCTACCGGATTGCCGATATAAGTGGCTAAAGGCGCCGGCCCGTTCTCATACGTATATTTTCCGGTGCTGTCACGTACAGGGATAGCCGGGTTGAAGCGTACTGCATCCCATAATACGCTGGGCGTGGTCCCGCCACCGCTGGTATTCACCGTGGGGACATTCTGATAATCATAGGACAACTGGGAGGAAAAGCCGGCTCTTAATTTAGAACTGAGGGTCTGGTCCAGGTTGAGCCGTACGATGCCTTTCTTATAATCGGATCCGATGATAATGCCTTTCTGATCATAATAAGAAAAACTGAGAAAGTAACGGCTGTCCTGGTTACCCCCGCTGAATCCCAATGAATAGTTCGAGACAGGGGCTACCCGGAATACCTGGTCCTGCCAGTCCGTGCCGGCTCCCAGACCACTGATCTGGGCTGAAGTATAGGGCAATGCGACGGAAGTGCCATTCAACTGGTTCAACTGGGACTGCAGGGAATCCATGAACGTCGCATACTGCGTGGCATTCATCATTTTATACTTTTTCGACACCTTCTGAACGCCTGTATAAGCATCGAAAGTGATCGAGCGCGGGCCGGCCTTACCTCTTTTGGTAGTGATGATGATCACCCCATTGGCGCCCCGGCTCCCGTAAATAGCCGTTGCCGAGGCATCCTTCAGTACTTCTATCGATGCAATATCGGAGGGGTTGAGGACAGCTATGTCGCCGCCGGCATAACCGTCGATCACATATAGAGGCTCACTGCTCGAATTAATGGAGTTGGTGCCCCGTATCCGTACAGAAAATACGGCTCCGCCGGGCTGGGATTGGTTTTGTGTGACTTGTACTCCCGCAGCCTGCCCTTCCAGCATCTGGGCAGTGCCGATCACCGGGGTCTTTTCCTGGTCTTTTACAGAAATGGAGGTTACGGAGCCGGTGAGGTCCTTTTTCCGGGAAGTGCCATACCCTATGACGACTACATCGTTAAGACTTTTGGAACTTTCCTTCAGGATTATGGAGAGGGTGGCGTCCTCCGGTAACTTTCCTAAATGGACTTCTTTGGTCTCAAACCCTACGGCCGATATTTCGAGCGTGACAGGGCCTTCGCCCGGTATGGGAATGGAAAAAGACCCGTTATCAGCCGCAGCAACGGCGATGGGCTTTTTCTTTAAGCCTTTGATGCTGATCGTAGCGCCCGATATGGGATTGTTCTCTCCGGTAATGATCTTACCATGGAGGGTCCTTGTCTGGGCCAATAGATTGAGAGCAGGTAGGAGAAGGATAAGCAGTGAATACACTGATTTTCTCATGAGCATAATGGCAAGTTTTATTTTTGTAGTGGGTTTGCTACAACAAGAGTGGGTTGTCATAGCAATCATTAACGAGTGTCAAGTTGGAGAAAATTGTAATCATATTAGGCATACCAGGCCCTTTTTATTTACGGAAACGGTTGCATGATCCCGTGCGGAATAAGGTGCTAAAACGTTATACCCAACTACAACGTTTTCGTAAATATACCGGTGCGGAGTAGAAAGATTATGTAATTTTCATTCGCAACCCATATTGCCTGCCAATGAATACGGTCAACCTCAAACAATTAGCCAAAGAGCTCAACCTCTCTGCATCCACCGTTTCCCGCGCATTACGTGATAGTTGGGAAATCAGCACGCCTACCAAGCAAAGAGTGTTCGATCTGGCTAAAAAAATGAATTTCCAGCCCAACCCATATGCCAGCAGCCTGCGCAAACACCGCAGCCGCACGATTGCCGTGGTAATACCGGAAGTAGCCAATAATTTCTTTGCCCTGGCGATTAAAGGAATTGAGACCATCGCCCGGGAAAAAGGCTACCATGTCCTGATCTATCTCACCAATGAAGATGTATCGGAAGAAGTGGCTGTGGCTTCTAACCTGCAGAGCGGGCGGGTGGATGGAGTGATCCTATCTCTTTCCGGAGAGACAAAGGATACCCGGCATATCCTGGAATTACAGCAGCGAAATATTCCGTTGGTATTTTTTGATCGCGTGTGCGATGGCGTTGAGGCGCCGAAAGTAATGACCAACGACTATGAGAGCGGGTTCGTCGCGACCGAGCATCTCTTCAAAGCGGGTTGCAAAAGAATAGCTCATCTTACCATTTCCATGAGCCTCTCCATTTCGCACAAACGCATGCAGGGATATAAGGACGCCCTGCTCCGGTATGATCAGGTAAGTGACCAGGATATGGTGATCCGCTGTGATAACAGCGAAGAGGAGAACTACCAGGCGATCCGCGCGCTCCTTAGTTCGGACAACCGGCCCGATGGTATCTTCGCTTCTGTAGAAAAGCTGGCGGTACAGGTGTATCATGTATGTCGTGAACTGGGACTGGATATTCCCAAAGACGTGAAAGTGATCAGCTTTTCCAACCTGGTGACAGCCTCGCTGCTGAGCCCTTCTTTAACGACGATTGCCCAGCCGGCCTATGAGATGGGGAAGGAGGCGGCTACGATTTTATTCCGCCGCCTGGAGAAGAAATATATTGTCATGCCGGAAGATCAGGTGATCCTGCCTGCCAGACTGGAACCCCGGAACTCTACGCTTTAGCAGAAGTACCGGCTCCCGCCCGCAGCTTTGCAGGACACCCCGCTATACAGAGAATAATGCTCCTACAGAGAGGAATGCTCCCTCCGGACGAATGATCTGTCCGGTTCATTATCTCCGGGTTCGCCTGCCCGGGGGCTCAGGCGGGCAACAGACGCCATCAACTCATAGGAATGCAGCCTGTCCTCAAAACGGTCTGTAAAAGTGGAGATCACCAGTTCATCCACGGCCAATTCATGGGCCAGCCGGTTGAATTGTTCTTTGATCTGCTCCGGAGTGCCGACTGCCATACGCTGCCGGTTGAACAGGACCCGTTGCCATTCCGCAGGGGTATAATCATAGTCCCTGGCGACTTCATAGGTGGGGATCTCGTCGTATCTGCCTTTTTCAAAGCTTAGCAAGCGGTAATCCATAATAGCCTGCACTTGCTCTACTTTCCCCGGATCTTCCGAGCAAAACGCAAATATGCCTGCATTCGCCATCGGGGCAGACAATTGGGCCGATGGGCGGAATTTTTCCTTATAAGTTCTGATGGCCGTGGCGCCGCCTACCGGGTTAATGAATTGCGCATAGGACAAGGCCATGCCGAAATGGGCTGCCAGATGGGCGCTTTCCCCGCTGGAGGTGAGCATCCACAGTTCAGGCCGGGTATCTATATGAGGGATGGCCCTTACTTTTCCCTGTATCGTTCCGGTGGTGCTGGCATCGGACAAAAAAGCATCCAGGTCGGCGATCTGTCGTATGTACTCCTGGGGGTCAAAGCTGTTGGAGGGATTGAGCAACTGAGCGGTAAGCCGGTCCCCTCCCGGTGCGCGGCCCAGGCCCAGGTCGATACGGCCGGGGTAAAGGGCTTCCAGCAGACGGAAGTTTTCAGCCACTTTCAACGTACTGTGGTTGGGTAACATGATACCTCCCGACCCCAGACGGATCTGCCGGGTTTCCGCGGCCAGCCGGGCGATCAGTATTTCAGGAGAAGCCCCTGCCAGGGTTCGGGTATTATGGTGTTCGGAAAGCCAGTACCTTCTGTAGCCAAGCCGGTCTGCCAGCCGTGCCAGTTGGATCGTTTCCTGCAAGGCCTGGTGGGCATTGCTGCCCTTCCGGATGGGAGTCTGGTCCAGGACGCTTAACTGAAGTTTCGTTTGCATAGAATAATCAATAACATATGCTGGAATGAAAAGTTTACGGTAGTTCCGCCGTTTATATCATCGTACCCCCTACCTTTGCACCCGGTGCTGAAAATTCCCGTTACGATAGTATTGATCCTGCTGATCGCCCTTCAGACTTTCAGCAAATGGTGCCTGATCCTCGAATTTCAGGTCAATAGGGACGCTATCGCGAAAAATCTTTGCATCAACCGTAAAAATGCCACCGCTATAAGCTGCTATGGTAAATGCCAGTTAAGCCGGCGTCTCAAACAAGAGAATAAAGACAATACTCCCGAACGTAAACCCGATAACGGGACCGAGACCATTTCCTCCCGTTCTTTTTATCTGACAAGTTTCAACCCGTACCGCCGCCAGACGCTCCGGCAGTATGCAACGCCTCCCGCCGCCCGTCCCATCGACCGGCCCTCTTCTCATTTCCATCCCCCCGGCTGCTAAGGACAACTTCGCTTTTTTATTCTGAATCCTCCAACTTCAATCAATTAAGATGACACTTTTTTATAAAGGCAGTCTCACGGCTGCCCTGATCCTGTTTTCGTACACGGCTTTTTCACAAAAGACGATTCCGCAAGAGACCATTCAGGGAGCCGGCAACAGCAATGCCGATTCCGTCGATAAACTACAGGAGATGATCGTCTCCGGCAACAGGACCGTCCAGAAAAGGACGGAAGCGCCTATCGCCATTAGCACGATCAGCGCGCAGACAATAGCCGACACAAAGGCCAGCCAGCTCGATCAGCTCCTTAATAAAGTCAGTGGCGTATTCATGGTGGACTTAGGGAACGAACAGCATGAAATGAGTATCCGCCAGCCCCTGACCACTGCCAGTGTATTCCTCTATCTGGAAGACGGTATTCCCATCCGGACGACAGGAGTCTACAATCACAACGCCTTGCTGGAGATGAATAGCACCGCGGCACGGCAGATAGAGATCATACGGGGCCCGGCTTCCTCCCTCTACGGAGCGGAAGCGATTGGAGGAGCCGTCAACATCGTCACCCAGGCGCCGCCTGCCGTTCCCAGTGGTTATCTTAGCGTGCAGGGCAATAATAACGGGTATAAGAGAGCCGACGCACAGATCGGCAGCAGCTTTGGTAAATGGGGCCTGATCGCCAGCGGTTATTATGCCAACAGGAACGACGGCCCCATTCAGTACAGTGATTTCCACAAGACGGCTATCACCCTCCGGGCGGATTACAAGGCCAGCGACCGGCTTACGTGGAGCAATACCCTCACTTATGTGAATTACTATAGTGATATGTACGGCTCCCTGGACAGCGCTCACTTCGCGCAGAAGAATTACAATACCCCTTATTCTTTTACCTACCGGAAAGTGCATGCTCTGCGTTTAAAATCCCAGCTGAACTACCGCTGGAACGGCAACGGGGAGACGCAGATTACCCTGGCCTACCGTGACAACAGTATAGGGCAGAATCCTTCCTATTATATCAGTAACAGCCAGACCAATCCACTGCTGGCCAACGGACAGGTTAACAACAACTCCTTTCACAGCTTCCTGGTGGTAGCCCAGCATCAGCAAAAATTCAACTGGCTGGGCAGCAAGCTGATCGCCGGTATCAGCTCGGATATCAGCCCCAGCAGCTATAGCGCCAACTATATCCGGATCCAACGGGACAACAAAGGCAATTATCTCAGCTATACCAGCACGGATTCCCTGTTGAGCAACTATTCCACCGGCATCGATAACATAGCTTCCTATCTGAACTATGAATTCAGCCCCGCCAAAGGGCTGCGGCTGGTGGCCGCTCTCCGGTATGATTTCTATCATTATAATTTCCGGAACTATCTGCCCTCCTCCGCCTCGACGGGTTCTGCGAATACGAGGAATGATTTCACGAGGGTAACGCCTAAGATCGGGGCCACTTACAATTACAAAGGAGTGGGCGTATATGCCAACTACAGCCAGGGCTATGTTCCGCCCCAGGTCACGGATCTGTATAATAGCGTAAAAGTTCCCTACCTGCACCCGCAAACCTTTTTTAACTATGAGGTTGGTGGGTGGCTGTCCCTGCTTAAAAATAAACTGTATGCAGACTGGAGTCTGTACCGGATGGATGGCACCAACCAGATCATTTCCGTCAAACAGAATGATGGCACTTTTATCAATCAGAATTCCGGGAAGACCCGACACCAGGGCATCGAATATGGCATCACCTGGCGGCCTTCGGGGGAATGGAGCCTTCGGGTCAGCGCCAGCAATTCCGACCACAAATTTGTCGTGCAGTACGAAAATAATAAGGATTACAGTGGCAACGAAATGGCCGCCGCTCCTCATTTTATCGGCAATGCAGAGCTGACCTGGCGCCCTTTATTTGTTAAGGGATTGCGGATTGCCGTCGAATGGCAGCACCTGGGCAGCTATTTCATGGATGATGCCAATACGAAACAATACAGTGGTTTTGATATTGTCAATATCCGTACGGGCTATCAGCTTCGTCAGTGGGAGATCTGGGTCAATGCACTCAATGCTTTTAATAAGTATTATGCTTCCCTGGCCAGCAAGTCTTCGTATGGATATAGCTACAACCTGGGCGATCCGGCGGAGGTGACCGTCGGCCTGTCCTGGCATTTTTTTAAATAACAGTTATCAGGGGCCGCCCCGGCCTGCAGAGGGCGGCTCCAATTTCATTTACGGCTCCAATTTTAAGCAACCGATTTTAAGCAACCGAAATAGCATTTAACAATAGTATCATGGGCTTAATTAAATCAAATCTTTATAAATGGCATCGCCGCTTCTCCCTGATCATCGCCATCCCGGTCCTGCTCTGGGCGGCCAGCGGCTTCATGCATCCGCTCATGACGAATATCCGTCCGAAAATAGCGACTCAGGGGCTGCCCCCCGTTCCTGTTGACAGCAGCAGGATCCGGGTATCGCTACAATCCGCTCTCCGGCAGCATCACCTGGATAGTTTCTCCAACTTCCGCCTGGTGCACATCGATACGAACTGGTTCTACCAGGTGCAGTTGGCGGCGCGTCGCTCCGGCAACGGAGAGCCCGCAATTGCAAACAACTCTGCCAATACCGGCAACCCAGCCAATGCTGCTTATTCCGGTGGCGCTCCCAATATTCCCGTTTACCTGAGCTGTATCAACGGGAATGCCCTGCCTGCCGGAGACTGGCTCTACGCCCAGTACCTGGCCCGGGAATTCCTGGAAGGGCCGGCTGCTTTGGCTGCTGGCATCCGCTCCCCGGCTGGCTCTGTTCCGCCCGCCCGCCCGGACCATTCCGGTGATCGTGCTACACTGGTTTCCACGGTCAGTCTCACCGGCGTTCCGGCAGCATCCTCCGTACCCGACTGCTGCGGCGCCGCCACCGATTGCGTATTGAATCCAACAAAAGGAGCCAAAGTAGCCAACGTTTCCCTGCTCCGGGATTATGACCTGGAATACAAGAGCATCAACAAGATCCTGCCCGTCTATAGAGTTTCCTTCGACCGGCCGGATGGCATCCGCGTATACGTGGAGACCACCCGCGATCGCTTTTCCTTTGCCATGGACAACCATCGATTTGTTTTCGACAGGATCTTCACGCTCGTACACACCTGGGCCTGGCTGGAATTTTTAGGCAAAGGAAAATTAGTGATCGAATTCAGCCTGGTAGCAATGGCCTTCCTCACCACCCTGATGGGCATCTATATTTTCTTTACGACGAAGACTAAAGCAGCCAAAGGAAATGAACTGCTTACCGCAAGGCGCAATCACCGGTATGTTTCCATTACGATCGCCCTCTTTACCGGGATGTTCACCTTCAGTGGAGCCTTCCATGTCTTATCCAAATTTAAGGAGGACACCAGGGACCGGTTCTTTGTCTCCCCCTCCTTTGCTGCCGCCGACCTTAAGTTCGATTTTTCACGACTGCAGGAATTAACGGCTGCTCCCATCACCGGTGTCAGTATCGTCAACCTATACGGTCGCTCTTACTGGCAGATCACCACACAGCAGGGGGCGCCCGACCATCCCAAAGACCTGATGAAAGACGCACAGGCTACTCCTTCTCCAGTCATTTACCGGCAGGTTGACAGCCCGAATAACATCCTGCCGCAGGGAGAATTAAAATATGCCGGGTATCTCGCTGCTACCTTCAGCGGACAATCGCCAAAAAATATCCTGTCAACGGCGCCAGTCCTCCGGTTTACCAGCGAATATAATTTTGCGGACAAACGGCTGCCTGTCTGGAAGGTCAGCTTTGCGTCCAATAGCAACGAGCGGTACTATGTTGAGACTTCCACAGGCCGGCTCTCCAAACGTGTTACCGACAACAGCATGCTGGAAGAATACAGCTTTGCGTTTTTACATAAACATGAATTTATGGGGTGGGGGGGCAAAGGAGTAAAAGACCTTAGTACGATGTTCTGGGCATTGGCCCAGATTGTAATGGTCACTGTGGGGCTTATCCTGTATTTCAAGTATCGGAAAAGGGTAAAAGCAAAAAGTAACGGGTAAAAAAACTCCTTAATCCGCCTTAACAATAGATAACCCAAAAATTGCCTTAACAACAGGTAAACCAAAATAAGGATTAGCGGTAAGGCTATTTATGAAAATAAAAAGTTAATTTGCAACCTTGTAGCAAAAAAGCTTGAGACGCTATCCCACCATACGACTCTTATTGGCAGGTATAATGCTGGCGCTGTTTGCCCTCAGTATTACCCCTAAAATTGTCGTTCATGCCCTGGCCGCCCATCACAAGGATACCCATCTGGGTGTTCCTCACGACAAGACGGATCAACTTAATAAGGCCGGCTTTCACTGCCAGGTCGATAACCTGGTCGTGGAATTGCCTTATCTGTCTTATTCCATTTCCATCCCTCTGGCAATCCCGGAAGTATACCGGACTTATCAGATCAGGACAGAACCTCCCTTCTATCCTTCCAATCATTTCATTTTCAGGCTTCGCGGTCCTCCGGTTACTGTTTAATTCCCTTTTTATTGTTGATTGATAGCAGTTGGTTGGCCAATTCATCCGACCTGCTATTGGTTCACATCTACCACCATTGGTTCATATCTATCTGTTTATTACTTCTTCATCCTCATCAAAGGAATTAAAAATGAGTCAAATGAGCTCTTATTCATTTCGTTATATACTATTTCTGGTCCTTTTTCTGGGATTTGGCCAATTTATTATCGCACAGGAAGCTATCGGAATACAAGATGCGGGCAAGAGCCTGGGATCCGGGAAAAACGTTCCCCCCGTCGGAGGCACCCTTTCCGGGAAGGTAACTGAAAAAGAGAAAGGTTCACCTCTTTCAGGAGCCTCTATCTATATTCCCGACCTCAAACTGGGAGTAGTGGCCGATGCATCGGGCAATTATAAATTCAATAACCTTCCTTCCGGCAGCTACCTGGTCGAAGTGCATTACGTGGGTTTCAAGACCCTCATAAAGACAGTGACCATCGGTGGACCCATTACCCAGGATTTTGTCCTTTCCGATGCATACATCGAAGAAAGCCCGGTAGTGGTAACAGGCCTGTCCCAGGCCACCCAGATCAAAAGAAGCCCGGTACCGATTGTTTCCGTAAACCATGATTATATCGCTACCAATCTGAGCACCAATATAATAGATGCTATCGCAAAAATACCCGGCGTGAGTGCGCTCACTACCGGCCCCAATGTGTCCAAACCCTATATCAGGGGCCTGGGATATAACCGGATCCTCACCTTGTATGATGGAGTGAGACAGGAAGGGCAACAATGGGGCGATGAACACGGTATTGAAGTGGATCAGTATGGGGTGGATAGAATAGAAGTGATCAAAGGACCGGCCAGTCTGACCTATGGTTCGGATGCCCTGGCAGGTGTGGTGAACCTGATCCCTACTCCGGCCGCTCCGGAAGGAAAAATGATCGGGGATATTCTTACTGAATACCGTACCAATAATGGTCAATTCGGAGGATCCGCTATGTTGGGCGCCACCAAAAATGGGTTCGAATGGATGGGAAGGATCTCCCACAAACAAGCTACCAATTACCAGGATAAGATTGATGGCCGGGTGTATAATACTGCCTTCAATGAGACGGATGCAGGGCTCTCGTTAGGCTTGCACCGCAGTTGGGGATATTCCCATCTGAGCCTTTCACTTTTCGATGACCTGCAGGAAATACCGGATGGCAGCCGGGATTCCGCTACCCGGAAGTTCACAAAACAGATCACCGAGGCAGACACGGTCAGGCCCATTGTATCAGAGGATGAGCTGAAATCTTACGCTATGACCGTTCTGCACCAGCACGTACAGCATTACAGGGCCTATCTTACGAACAATTTCATTATCGGGAACGGGCGATTGGCCGTCAACCTGGGATATCAACGGAGTATCCGCCGGGAATTCAGTCATCCCGAGGCCGCGGATGTAGCCGGCCTGTTCCTGCAATTGAATACGTATTCGTATGATCTGAAATATTATTTCCCCGAATGGAATGGCTGGAACCTTGCCGCAGGGGTGAATGGCATGTACCAGGATAATACCGTAACAAAGGGAACAGAGTTTGTCATTCCTTCTTATCACCAGTTCGATATCGGTCCTTTTGCCCTGCTGAAAAAGAGATTCAATAAACTGGATTTATCCGGCGGTCTGCGGTTCGATAGCCGTTCTTTTACGAATAAGCAATTATATACAAGTCCTGACCCGGTAACGGGATTTGACAAACCGGTATATGGAGCGGATACAGTGGGGGCGGATCATCCTTTTTACGATTACCATCATAACTTTTCGGGTCTTACAGGCAGCATAGGTGCTACCTATAATTTCACCGAACAATTTTCTGTAAAGGCAAATATCGCCCGCGGATTCCGTGCGCCGAATATCGCCGAGATCTCGGCCAATGGAGTACACCCGGGAACGAATCAATACCAGATCGGTAACGGAGATTTCAAACCTGAATTCAATATACAGGAAGATATCGGTCTGGAATACACTTCTAAATATGTTGCAGTGAGCTTCAGCGTATTCAACAACAACATTTCGAATTATATCTTCAATCAAAGATTACTGAGCAGCACTGGCGGGGATTCTGTTTTGATAGCGGGTAACCAGACGTATAAATTCCAGCAGGGCAAAGCACAAATATATGGTGGGGAATTCAGCCTGGATATTCATCCTGTCAAAGGCCTCCATTTTGAAAACAGCCTGACAGCCACCTATGGACTGATGAAAGGCCTCGATCCAAAACAGAAAACAGACAGCAATAAATATCTTCCGCTTATTCCGCCCTTTCACGGGATTTCTGAATTGCGGTATGATTTTGAATCCAGGTCGCACCATATTGTCAATGGCTTTGTCAAAATGCAGGTGGCCTATTACGCCAGCCAGAACAGGGTGTATCTTACTGACAATACGGAAACGGCTACGCCAGGATATACGCTGTTCAACGCAGGGGTAGGGGCAGGCTTTACCAATGGCAAGGGTAGAACGATCTTTAACCTGTATGTTATGGGGAATAATCTATTTGATGTGGCTTACCAGGATCACCTGAGCCGCTTGAAATATTTCGAACAATATTCATCATCGCCGAATGGGCACCTTGGTATTTATAATATGGGGAGGAACATTGCTTTTAAATTGGAGTTTCCGCTGGAATTTAATTTGAAGAACTAAAGCAAAAGGCCGTCTCATTTTTTTGAGACGGCCTTTCAATAATTTAATTTTTATCAGATCCTCTTTGGCCCAACTGCCCGTGGCGCTCTTCTTAGTCGGCGCTTTCGTTGGTCCGGCCTGATCCATTTTTTTGTTACTCCTTCTTATGTCCTCCACCGTCTTCCGGTTTCTTACAGCAGGTTGGGAGTCTTTTGTAGGCATCGGGCTCAGCCGTTACGTCATCCGCATCATAACCCACATTGGCGATCAGGGCCTTGATATTCTCGACATTCGTACGGTCTGTGAGATAGGTGACGGTAGCGATCTTCTTTTTATAATCGACAGTTGCTTTCACAATGCCTTCTTCATGGCTGAGGTATTTTTCGATCCTTTCTTTACACTCCTGGCACTGTACTGTTGGCGTTTTGATGGTGGCGGTCAGCTGGGCTTTTTGCTGGGCCATTGAGACACCGGCAAAGCCGATCAGGAATAATACAATGAATTGTAGTTTTTTCATATATAAACAGATTTATGACTAGTAAATGTAACCAAATAAATTCAGTTTTGTCCAATTGACAGCTTAATGGTAATTGCTACCCCGCCAATACCTTTTCTAAAAGTTTTTTTCACGAACTTTTTGCAACGATTTGAAAATAAGTAGGTTGCAAAACTTTCATGAAATTCACCCACAAAAACATATATATACCCCCTCCTTATATCCCCTTCCAGCCGGCGGGATCCTCTCTCCATTTCAACAGCACCGCTTCTTCATCCGGGCTGACGATCTTTTTCTCCAGGGCCAGCTCGATCAGGGTAGGGTAGTTGGACAAGGAAATATAGGGCACTCCGGCTTTTTCGAAGGCCTCTCTTCCGGTCTCGAAACCGTAATTGAAAATGGACACCAGCCCGATCACTTCCAGGCCCGCCTGCCGCAGGATCTCCACCACCTGCAGGCTGCTCTTCCCGGTAGAGATCAGGTCCTCGATGACCACGGTCGGCTGTCCTTTCTCATAATGCCCTTCGATCTGCTGTCCCAGTCCGTGCTCCTTGGGCTTGGACCGGACATAGATATAGGGAAGTTTGAGCTGGTCTGCCGCCATAGCGCCCCAGGCAATGCCGGCTGTGGCAACACCCGCCAGCAGAGCGGCTTCCGGGAATTGACCGAACAGGACATTACACATCTCCGACTTGATAAAGTCCCTGATATAGGGAAAGGAGAGGACCTTGCGGTTATCGCAATAAATGGGGCTTTTCCAGCCGGAAGACCAGGTAAACGGCTCTTTCACGTTCAGGCGGATAGCCTGCACCTGTAACAGCTTCTCGGCTACCGCTTTCTCATTGGTGGTAATAGTTTTTTCCATTATGCTGCGAAAGTAATTAAATTTCTGGTTTGGGGTTCCTGATTCACGTCGAATAATAATGTCTTTTTAATGGCCTTAACGAGGGTTTCGCCGTTCTGGTTCGACTTAACAGTATCTTTACACGTAAGAAATTCAACCATCACCCAGAAACGAAAAGCCCGCAATGTACATCAAAATCTATTTTAACGATAAGCCATTATTCCTCTGCGACCAGGTCAACGAAGAGATCAATAGCTATGCCCATCACGATGATGCCGTCTTCATCGATGAATTTTCTACCCCCGCCGTCAATTCCATCATCCATGAGATGCGGCTGGAAAAAGTGCACGCGGGCATTTTTGTGCACCCCGACCTGGAGACCCTCCGGAAAGCCTTCTGGAAAAAATTCGTCCTCGTAAAGGCCGCCGGCGGCCTGGTGCAAAACGACGCAGGCAAATTGCTTTTCATGTTTCGTCGCAATAAATGGGATCTCCCTAAAGGCAAACTCGATGATGGAGAATCCCTGGAACAATGCGCCGTCCGGGAAGTGGAAGAAGAGACCGGGCTCAAGGATGTACACCTGGGCAAGCCGCTGCTGATCACTTATCATACCTACGACGAGAGCGGCAAACATTTTCTCAAAGAGACACATTGGTACCGCATGACAGCTCCGGGCGATCAATCGGTCATACCGCAACAGGAGGAACAGATCACGGAAATAAAATGGGTAGGGGAGAAGGACCTGCGGACCTTGCTGCGAAATACCTTCCCTTCGATCATCGATGTGTTACGGACCGCCGGTATTCCTATAAAATAGCGTTCACCCGCATTGCACAAATGCGCTCATAGTGAGCGCATTTTCGGGTAGGCATCAATGATAATTATTTTTTTCACTATAAAATAATTATCTAATTTTACACCGCCTTCTTATAATAAGATAGGCTGCTAAATTTCACGATGATCTTATTTGGGAATTCATTTACCTGACTCCTTTACACTATTTCAACAATCAGGCTGGGTAAGCATTTCACAGTATTTTGCGATGCATTTTTGTCGCATGGGGTTTGCTATTTATGGGTATTTTAAGTTTTTCCCTATGAAGCAACGAAAGAGTGATATTTTATGGAAGGTGGTCCTGGAAGAAGTATTTGACGATCTGCTGCGCTTCATTTTTCCTGACGCGGACCAGGTCTATGATATGGAACGGGGATTTGAGTTCCTGGAAAAAGAACTGGCGGAAATGTATCCGGAGCCGGACAAGGAAAAGGATTCCCGTTTTGCTGATAAGCTGGTGAAGGTGTACCATCTGGATGGGGAGGAAGAGTGGGTGTTATTGCACATCGAAATACAGGGGGACACCTCGAAGCGGTTGGAATTTTCGGAACGAATGTATGAGTATTTTGCCCGGATACGAGCCCGGCACCGGAAACCTGTATCAGCATTGGCTATCTTTACCGGCCAGCATGGAAAGAATATGCCGGATCGGTATACCTATGAATATCGGAAGACGCGATTGACGTATGAATACCCAACGATGTCGGTCCTGGATTTTTCGGACGAGGAATTGGAGAAAAGTAATAATCCATTTGCGGTGGTGGTTTTGGCGGCTAAGACATCGTTGCTAGAGGGGAAGATACCGGAAGTAGCGTTGTTGGATCGTAAAGTATTGATTGCTAATAAATTATTGAAAAGGGGCATCCCTGTAGAGAAGATAAGGGCCATTTTTAGCTTTCTGGAAAATTATGTCCTCTTTGAAGACCCGGAAATGAATCGTACCTTCAAAGAAAGAATTAAGACTCACGATAAAAATAATGTTATGGGTACCATTGAATATGTCAGGCTTGAGGCCGAAGAAAAGACCAGAGAAAAGACCAGCCGACTCTTTGTCGAAAATTTGTTGAAGGAATCGGAATTTTCCGTAGAAAAGATTGCCTCCCTGGCAAATGTTACAGTTGAATTCGTGAACGATGTGAAGGAAGATCTTAAGGCCAAATAAACCTCCTAATTTAAACTTATATAAGCTGCCGGATATTCCGGCGGCTTTTTTTGACAGTTAAAACGAATAATTTTACCCTTTCACACCCACCACCTCTTTCTTCAATATCGCCACCGTCAACCTACTCACACATACCAACTTCTCCCGCTCATCCACGATCTTAATATCCCATACATGCGTAGTCTTCCCAATATGCAACGGAATCACCGTTCCATAGACCCAACCTTCCTTTACACCCCGGACATGATTGGCGTTGATCTCCAAACCCACGCAAATATATTTCCCCCGGTCAATAACATAGGCGGAAGCGACGCTTCCCAATGTCTCCGCCAGCGCCGCGGAGGCGCCTCCATGCAATAATCCGTAAGGCTGCCGGGTACGGTCATCCACCGGCATGCGGGCCTTTAAGTAATTCTCGCCGATCTCCGTGAACTCCATGCCCAGGAGGGCGCCCATGGTATTATCTCCCAGGGACTGCAATGCCGCGATGGTCATGGAGGAATTAGAAAGATGCCAGATAGACATGATGGTTGTACTTTAGTGTTGCGGCGCTGCTCATTTTTTGCTGGCTTTTAGGCCGGCCATTTTTTTCTCCCGTAACTCCTTCGCCACCACCTCCGGTAAAAATTGCATGACGTCCCCTCCATTCTTTAAAACATCCCTCACCAGGGTAGAGGCGACAGAAGTATATTGCGGCAGGCAGGTAAGGAAAACAGTCTCTATATTATGGTCCAGGCTGCGGTTCATATCGGCAATTGCCTTCTCATACTCGAAATCATTAACATACCGGATGCCCCTTAGAATGAATTGAGCGCCTACCCGCTGGCAGCATCCGATAGTCAATCCCTCATATACGACGGCATCCACCTTGGGATTGCCCTTATAGATTTCCCGGATCCAGGCCAGTCTTTGCTCCTCGGAGAACATTGGCTCTTTATTCACATTCCGCCCGATCCCAATGATGAGCTTGTCGAACAAAGGCAGCGAACGGTTGATAATATCCTGATGTCCGATGGTGATCGGATCAAAAGTTCCCGGGAAAAGAGCAATGCGTTGCATAATGGGATTCTCCATACCTGCGGCGCTGTGGAGCAGGCGTTTTAATGTTTAAATTTCCTTACTCGTTTTTGGTGTGGGGGCTCCTCCCGCCAGTAAATACAGTACCGCCATCCGCACGGCCACCCCATTCTCCACCTGCTGCAGGATGATGGATTGCTTGCTGTCTGCCGCATCGCTGTCCAGTTCCACGCCCCGGTTGATCGGTCCCGGGTGCATGATGACGATCTCTTTACTCAGGCTGTCCAGGAGTCGCTTGTTCACCCCATAGGCAAGACTATATTCCCGTAAGGAGGAGAACAGCGGCTGGTTCTGACGCTCCAGTTGAATACGCAATACGTTGGCTACATCACACCATTCCAGGGCCTTTCTCAGGTCATATTCCACCCGCACATCGAAAGCCTCCTTGATATGGACGGGGATCAGGGTAGGAGGGCCGGCGATCGTCACTTCGGCTCCCATTTTCTTTAACAGGTAAATATTGCTCAAAGCCACCCGGGAATGCATGATATCGCCGATAATGGCCACTTTTTTGCCTTCCAGGCTGCCCAGTTTTTCCCGGATGGAGAACGCATCCAGCAGGGCCTGCGTAGGATGCTCGTTGATCCCGTCCCCGGCATTCACGATCGCCGCAGGGATATGTTTGGCGAGGAAATGCGGGGCCCCGCTGGCGCTATGCCGCATCACCACCATATCCACTTTCATGGACAGGATATTATTCACCGTGTCCAGCAGGGTCTCCCCCTTAGCGGCAGAAGAGCCGGAAGCGGTAAAATTGATCGTATCGGCGGACAGCCTTTTTTCCGCCAGCTCAAAAGAGATCCTCGTCCTCGTCGAATTCTCATAGAAGAGGTTCACGATCGTCACATCCCGCAATGTGGGGACTTTCTTGATCGGACGCTGCAAAACTTCTTTGAACTGTGTGGCTGTATCTAAAATGAGTTGAATATCACCCGGTTGGAGATCCCTAATGCCAAGGAGATGTTTGGTACTTAGCTGCATTAAAAAGCGAAATTAGGGTATTTTTTAGCTTCAAGCTTCAAGCTTTTAGCCTCAAGCCAGCTTTTTTTTAGTTTGAAACTGCAAATTACAGGCTGGTGGCCATCTTCCCTTCAAAAAAAGTCTAAATTTTTTTATAACCCGGCTTACCGTCCGAAGCGCTCAATCGGCTGCCCAGGCTTGTAGCTAAAAGCTATCAGCTTGCAGCTACTCAATCAGCGCCACCTCATCCTTCCCATCTTTCTCCTTCCAGAATACTTTTACCTTCTGCGTAATGATAGAATCAATGGATTTTCCGGTATAATCGGCCTGTATGGGCAATTGCCTGCTGAACCGCCGGTCGATCAGGATACACAATTCCACCTTGGCCGGCCGCCCGAAGTCCAATAAGGCATCCAGGGCCGCCCGGATCGTCCGCCCCGTATAGAGAACATCATCGATCAGGATCACATGCTTATCTTCAATGGAGAAAGGAATATCCGTCTGGTTCAACTCATGCAAGCCCTTACGCACATCGTCCCGGTAAAAAGTAATGTCCAGCTTGCCATAAAGGATCTTCCCGGCTGCTACCTGGCTCTTGAGCTGCTCCACGAGGCGGTTGGAAAAATAGATGCCTCTGGGCTGAATTCCGATCAGTACGGTATTTTCCAGGTCAATATGATTCTCCAGCACCTGGTGACCCAATCGCTGGATCGTAATAGCCAATTGCTGTTCATTCAGGATCGTCTTCAAAGAAATGTTTTTATAAAGTAAAACTATGGGTAATCCCCGAAATAAAAAAAAGAAGGCTCCCCCCTGCCCGCGGACGGCCCCCAAAAACAACCATCCATCGTAAAAGTCTCAGGGAGAATACGCCCACCGTCACGCCCCCCCGAAAATTGACACGCCTATTCCTAAATAGACACACTTATCTGCCAAAACTACACGTCTGTAAAATAATCTTTATAGAACTTGCAACTTTCGAAATTATTTTGGAAAATTGTCGCAGATCCCTGACCCATGAAAAAACCGACCTATTCTTATTTCCGTGTCCTATTCGTATGCGTTTTTTTTATCCAACTCGCTTTTACAGAGGCCTTTGCCGGGAATTTACCCGTCTCCACCAAGGCCCCTTCGGCTGCCCGCCAGACCAGGGCAGACGCCCCGGGCGACTCTACGGCAACTATCTATCGCGCCAAGGCGGAATCCGAATTCCAAAAATTAGAACAATCCAATCATTATACCGGCGCCCTCAGTCCGGGAGATCTGAATGAATTGCCCGTCGGATTAAAGAAGACGATCAATAATACGACGGTAAAGATCGCCGTTAGCAATGTCATCTTCTATCCTTCCTATGCCGAGCTGACCGTATATGCCAAAGTGGAAATTCCCCAGTCCCCGGGACAACTCTTTTTCGGAGTGCAGGGGGTCAAACTTTCCTACACAGGCGGTATCATCGGAGACGCTAAGCTGGTGCTGCTCGGTAATGTGAGTATCCCCGTCAATGGAGGGAGTGGTACGATCGTCTTAAAAGGAGGGTTCGATATGCGCACCGGGCAGGCTGCCGACCTCACCTACGTACAAATAGATTGTAATGGCTTCAAACAATTAGGGCTGTCAGCCGACCTCGTCTTTCCCAAAAGCATGCTCGTGCCCCTGGATCCAAAGGGCAACCGGGACACTACCAGAAATGTATCGGCGTCCTTCCAGACAGTGGTGAGCGACTGGAACGATATTTTAGTGAACATCAGCCTCCCTTCCTTTGAGATCACCAGCCTTCCGAGCCTGGGATTCTCTATAAAGGATGCGGTATTCGACTTCAGCGATACCCGGAACAGCCCGGATATCAGCTATCCCGGCGATTATTCTTCCAAATATATGGTGCCCGGCAACCCCGCCCTCTGGAGGGGCGTCTATGTCAAAAGCCTCCAGGTCATCCTCCCCAAAGCCTTTGCCAAAGGACAGGATACGACCACCCGGATCAGTTTCGGAGGCAATAATATGCTGATCGATAACAACGGGATCACCGGCAGTTTCTTTGCAAAAAATGTGCTGTCCTTCGAGGAAGGATCTGCCTCCGGCTGGCAGTTCTCCGTTAACCAATTCAACCTGGCCCTGGAGGCCAACCACCTGACAGGGGCCGGTTTCTCAGGTTGGTTGGGGCTGCCCATCGCCGGTAAGGAAGACACCCTGGCCTATACGGCCAGTATAGACGCTAATAATCAATACTTACTAAAGGTCAGCGCCCTGAAAGCGCTGCATTTTCACGTATGGAGCGCCCAGGCCACTTTGTTGCCCAGCTCCTATGTACAGTTTGCCCTGGTCAATGACCGCTTCAAACCCGAAGCCTGTCTCACCGGCAGCCTGGGTATAACGGCTTCCAATAGCACCAGCGGAGATACTTCCAAAGCCGTTGCCAAATTCACCGGCGTACAATTCAAAAATCTCCGGCTAAAGACAGAAGCGCCCATCCTGTCCGTAGATTATTTCGGCTATAACGGGAAAATTTCGCTGGCCGGGTTCCCCGTATCGGTAGACAGCATTGGATTAACCGCCAACAATAAAGAAGCTTCCCTGGCCTTTGGATTGAATATCGACCTGATGGAAGGCAAATTTTCGGGGGGTACCAATGTCAGGATCGTAGGCCAGTTTGCACAGGAAAAAGGCATACAAAAATGGGAGTTTGAAAAACTGCAATTGAGCGCCGTTAAAGTGAAGGCGGATTTCGGCTCGGCCTTTAAATTGAATGGAGAAGTAGATATCCTGGAGAACGACCCGGTTTACGGAAATGCGATAGGGGGCAGCCTCGATGCCACCTTTATGCAAAAAGTAAATGTAAAAGCCGCTGCGATCTTCGGCGCCAGGACCTATCGCTATTGGTTCGTGGACGCCCAGGCCGGTTTTCCCCCCGTCGCTGTAGCAGGTGTCTTCGCCCTGACTGGTCTTGGCGGCGGAGCCTCCTATAACATGGCCAAGAACGGCAACTACACCGGTACCGGTGTCAACTCCTTCCGCAGCTATACCCCGGACAGTACCTTCGGACTGGGTCTCAAGGCCGCCGTGCTCTTTGCCACTACCGACGGCCATGCTCTCAATGGACAGGCCTCCTTCGAAGTAGCCTTCAATAAAACAGGTGGGATGAACAATCTCGGTTTCTACGGGTATGCTAAATTTATTGCAGACATGCCCGTTATCGGCAATGTTGGCAGTTATCTGGGAGGGCTGAACGACCAGATGCACGACGCCGAACAAAGCTTCACCGCAAACAACCCCGGTCTGGTCGCCAAACTAACGACCCTCAAACAATATGATCCCGTCTCTGCCTCCCAGGTGGAAATGCCCAATAAGACACCCGGCGATGAAGTAGGTATTTCTGCCTACATGGGTATCCAATATGATTTTACTTCCAGCACACTCCACGCTACCTTCGACGTCTACGTGAATGCGGCCGATGGAATGCTGGTAGGCAACGCCTCTAAGAACCGGGCCGGCTGGGCGGTATTCCATATTTCGCCATCCGAATGGTACCTGAACATGGGAACCCCGACGGACCGGCTGGGCGTGAAATTCAGTCTGGGAGGATTCAGCCTTTCCACCGGGACCTACCTGATGGTGGGGGACAATATCCCCGGTTCGCCGCCGCCTCCGCAGGAAGTGGCGGATATCCTGGGGCTCGACCTGCAATCCCTGGACTATATGCGGGACCTGAATGCACTGGGGTCCGGCCAGGGATTTGCCTTCGGCACCAATATTACCGTTTCGACAGGAGATATCACCTTCCTGATCCTCTACGCCAACTTCAAGGCAGGACTGGGCTTTGATGTCATGCTGAAGAACTATGGGGATGCCCATTGCGTAGGAAAGAGCGGACCGATCGGGATGAATGGTTGGTATGCCAACGGGCAGGCCTATGCTTATCTGCAGGGAGAACTGGGAATAAAAGTCAACCTCCTGTTCATTCATACCCGCATCCCGCTTATCCAGGGCGCTGCCGCCGCGCTGCTACAGGCCAAACTGCCCAACCCATCCTGGTTCACCGGTTATCTCGGTGTCAAATTCAGTGTGCTGGGCGGATTGGTAAAAGGTAGCATGCGGTTAAAGCTCACCGTGGGCGACCAGTGCGAGATCGCCGGCGCAGCAGGCAGCCCCGTAGGAGTCACCGTCATTTCTGATCTGACACCCAAAGACCAGTCTTCCCAGGTAGACGTATTCGCAGCGCCCCAGGCAGCTTTTAACATGCGGGTAGATCAGCCCTTTGATGTGGAGGACGATCAGGGCACCAAGACCTACCGCATCCGCCTGGAGAAATTTGTAGTCACTGGTAACGGTCAGGAAATTCCCGGCAGGCTGGAATGGAACAGCAATAATGACGCCGTTACCTTTTATTCGACAGAGATCCTTCCGCCCAACCAGCCGCTGAAAGCTTCTGTCAGCGTCCTGTTCGAACAACAGGCAGGCAGCGGATGGCAGACCCTCTACCAGGACAACCAAAAAGTAGCCGAACAAAAAGAAATAACCTTTACTACCGGCACGGCGCCGGACAATATCCCCCTCACCAATATCGGTTACGCCTATCCGGTCATCGGCCAGCGGAACTTATACAAGGATGAAGGCTCCCGCAGTTATGTGCGCCTCAAAAGAGGACAATCTTATTTGTTTTCAACCACCTGGAAGCAGGAACTGCACGTTACCCCGGATGGCGGGAATACTTCCGTGCTGGCCTTTACCTATGATCAGGCCAACCAGCAGTTGAACTATACGCTTCCTACGCTGGCGACACAGTCCAACTACACTCTGGACCTGGTCAGCATCCCGCCGTCTGCGAATGCAACGACGGCTGCTACGGCCAGCTACCAGCAAACACAGGCGGGCGACAGCAGCTCTTTCTCCGTGAAGAGTGCGCATGCCGCCGATGTGAGCCAGACCGCCGTCACCAAATCCCTGCTCAACTATACCTTCCATACGAGCCAATACGGCACCCTGGCCGCTAAAGTGAATGCCTGGAAATTGTCCAATCCCAATATCGGGCGGATATGCTCCGACGTGATCAGCCTGCAACCCCTGGTGTCCTCCTATGAAGTATTCGACCTCCCTGAAATGACCGGCACCGATTACACCGCAGGTCAGCCCCTGGTGCAACCGGTGGCCGTCCCGGACGATACTTATTATCAGCAGGATATATTTCCCCGGAATTATCAGAACTATCCGCTGGCCGGTGCTATCGTGATCAGCACCAGGGATACCAGCCTTACGGGCTTCCCTCCGCTGCGGGCGCTTACTTTATCCGGCGCTTACGTGGCCGAGCTGCAAAACAATATTTACAACGGGTCGTCTTCCACCAGTCTGCCCTTCATCTATAACCTGCCCCTGGTATATAAAGAGGATTTCCTGGATCTGCAGAACCAGGTGGTCAACCGCTACCTGGGGACTCCGGAGCAAAAGCAATTCGAATACCTTATCAACGGCTATTATCCCTTTATCCGACAGGGCAACTATAAAGTAAAGTATCAATACGTGTTCCCCGACGGGACAAAAGGCAGTAGCGCTATATTCAATTATCCAAATCCTATTTAACCAGCGTCGCAAATGATCCGTAGAATTTTACCCTTCCTGATAGCATTGACAGTTGGCATCGGCGCAAAAGCCCAATACGCCGGCAACACCCATCCCCGGACACAATCGGACACCACAGGGCAACCTGCCCATCCGGCCCCATCTGCCCATACAGGACAGCAGGCTTCCCCGGGGAAGGGGAAGGGCCAACCCGCGGGCGCCGCACAATCCGGAACTCCCGCAAAAGTTCGCCCCGCCATCCGGGTACTGTCCCGGCCACAAAAGAATAGTATCCTCCTCCGCTGGGCGGTGAATACCCCCGGCGCCTGGAAGATCAGCAATCAATACGGCTTCCGCATCGAGCGATATACGATCCTGCGGAACAACAATATGCTGGCGATACCGGAAAAGACCCTGCTCTCTCCAATACCCATCCTTCCCAGGCCTCTGAATGACTGGGAACCGATCGTGAAGAGCAACAACTACGCTGCCGTGATGGCCCAGGCCATTTATGGGAAAGATTTTGAACTGAGCGGCGGGGATGATAAAGGCCTCGCCAAAATGATCAATCGTTCCAATGAGCTGGATCAACGGTTTATTATGTCTCTTTATGCAGCCGACAATAGTTTTCAAGCTGCCTGCTGGGCAGGATGGGGATGGGAAGACAGTACCGCCAAATGGAATGAAAAATATTTGTACCGCATTCTCTCCGCCGTCCCCGGCAATATCCTGCCGATCGATTCTGCATCTACCTATGTGGGTATCGGCTCTTTTAAGCCCTTGCCCGTGCCGGGAGGGATCGGCGCTGTATTCGGCGACCGGTCTGTTATGCTTAGCTGGGACTACAGTACACTCAAGGCTTATTATCACTCTTACATCGTTGAAAAATCCGTGGACGGAGGGAAAAGCTTTCATGCCCTCTCCGATCTGCCGGTCACCAACCTGAATAATAAAGAGAATCACCCCTCCAACCGGATGTATTTCATCGATTCCCTGAAAGACAACCAGACCCGCTACCAATATAGGGTGATAGGCATTTCTCCTTTCGGGGAACATGGCCCCTCATCCCCGGCCGTAGAAGGAAAAGGAAGGACTTTTCTGGCATTTGTGCCGCATATCCGCAAAGGATCCATCAATGACAAAGGGACGATGGACCTGGAATGGGAATTTGAAGAAGCCGGCAATCCGCTGATAAAAGGATTTGCCGTCCGGCAATCGGCCTCGGCAGATGGCGGATACAAGACGATCATAGACAGCATTCCTGCCAGCCAGCGGACATGGAGCATCCCCCGGTCCGTCCAGTTGAATGCCGGTAATTATTTTACGATCACCGCACTGGCTAAAGACGGAGAGGGCAGGACTTCCTTTCCTGTACTGATCCAGCCTGTGGATTCCATCCCACCTGCACCGCCGGTAGGACTGGAAGGAAAAATTGACAGCAATGGAGTGGTCGTGATATCCTGGAAGCCCAATACGGAAAGCGATCTGCTGGGGTACAGGATTTTCCGGGCCAACAACCCGGGAGAGGAACTGTCCGTCCTCACCGACTCCATCTATTCCCGCACCACTTACCGGGAAAGAGTGAGCCTGAAGACCATCAATAACAAATTGTATTATTCCGTGGCGGCGTTGGATAAAAGATACAATCAATCTCCTGCCACGGCTATCATCGAGATCAAAAAGCCGGACAGGATACCCCCGGCTGCTCCCATCCTGACATCCTATAAAGTCCTGGACAATAAGATAACATTGGATTGGATCAACAGCACGGACGAAGATGTGGCCGCCCATTACCTGTACCGGAAAGAGGGAAAAGGGCAGCCCGGCGATCTTCCCGGAAGAGATCATGCCCGCGATCCGTTCAGGGACAGCCTGGGTAAATGGCAGTTGATAGCCACTTTCACCGATACTGCCACCCATGCCTATACGGATTCAAAGACGAAAGGCAACAGCATCTATTCCTACCGGCTGGTGGCGAAAGATTCCAGCGGCCTGGAATCCCCTCCGGTAACTCCGCTGGTAGTGGAATTGCCTCCGGACCCGACAGATATGGCTATCCGTTCCCTCAATTCCTATGTGGACAGGGATCATCGGTATATTGAAATTTCCTGGACAGACGATCTGCAGGGAGTGGGAGAATACCAGTTGTACCGGGGCGTCAATGGCAAGGCCGTTTCCTTGTGGAAAATTGTCGGGGCCACAGAGCGCAAACGGATGGCGGATGATGGCGTTAGTGTTAATTCAACCTATGAATACGGGATCAGGGCCCTGCTGAAAGGGGGCGCCATGGGACCTTATAAAGCGATCCGGGTCAACTATTAGTGAAGATATCCTATGAAGACAACTCTTATATCCCTACTTGTCCTTTTGGCGTTCACCGGCAGAGCCCGGGCGCAGATAGGGCAATATGACATCAACCTGGTCGCAACCGTCTGGGATCCCAATGATAACAATAGCGGAAGTTGTAAGAACGACTTTCATATTTATTTCTACTATCCGGGTACGGGATGGAAGGATGTGTGGTGGGTGAACAGCGGCCTTGGCACCGTGTCGACTACGAACTTAACGACGGTCAAGGTCGATGCGAATAATTTGCCGACAGCCATGTATGCCACCGGGAGCAGGAACTGGAAACGAACAGTTGGAGGTTGTAATGGTTACGATGATGGGGTAGGCTCCAGCGTATCTTTACCGACTTCCCCTTGTACGAGTCAGACCTATTCAGATATAATTCCTAACTGGGGCAGTACCATTACCGTTGCCATCGCACCCGTGAGCGCTACCATACAGGCTTCCTCTACGTTCCTGCCTGATGCGGATAAAATACAATTATCGGCTACACCGGGATTTGCGCCCAGTGTTTACACCTGGCAATACAGTACGGACGGCACCACCTGGAATGATTTTCCTGCTGCTTACCAGGGCCTCTCTACCATCAGCCTGTCAGGAGACGATCTGTATGGAACTGGTTTTACTGCGGCAGTCAATACGTTTATCAGGCTTTCCATGGGTTGCCGGGGACCCTATGTCGGAACCCCATTCCAGACGGCATTAGCGCATCTGTTCCCACCTTACTCCAATACCTTAACCTTCAGCAATCGCCTTTCCTCGCCGCATATCAGTTCGGTGACGGCTTATCCGAACCGCTGCTACGGAGAAAATAACGGCTATATTACCTTGCAATTCGACAGGGCCTTACTGTCCGGCGAGACCCTGAGCATCCTGGCGACCAATACCGCCACCGGCATTTCAGCACCATCGCAGTCTAATGTGACGCTGACGCCGGCCCCGGATAACTCATTTACCTGGCCGCAGGAACTGGGAGCGGGAAATTATACGATAACATTGATCGGCACCTACCCCAACTCCTCCGTGACCACCTATACCGACGGTTCCGGACAGACGGCATCCGTCAGCATTGTTTCCCCTCCGGCATTTAATTATACGGCGGTGAAACAGAACGATGTTCACTGCTATGGGGGCAGTGACGGCTCCATCGGGATCAGCGCTTCCGGCGGCGTTGGCAGTTATCGGTTAGGATACCAGGCGCCGGGGCAATCCTCCTACACCTGGATTCCCTTCGATGCGACCAATCCGGCTGCCGGTCAAACGAGCATGGATCACCTTTCCCCCGGCGACTATCTTATCCGTACAACAGATGGCAACTACTGCATTCAAAAGGACGGATCGCAGAACGAGATCATCACTACGATCCCCATTAACCAGCCTTCCTCGCCCGTACAGTTGGATTTCTCTCAATTGACGAATCCCCTGTCTTATGGCAGTACCGACGGACAGATCACGGCAGTGCTCAAAGGGGGTACTCCCAATACGAATGGCTCCTATGGCATAACCTGGACGGACGCCGGCGGCAACGGAGTCTCCACGGTCGTTAATACGCCGTTGAGCGGCAGTTACCAGACCCAATTACAGAATGGCGGCAATGGAACCTATACTTTACAGGCCGTGGATGCCAACTTCGCATTGGCGGCAGCCGGTCAGCAGCAGGGCTGTATGCTAACGGAGACGTTCACCCTTGTTCAGCCTCCGCCATTGGTCGTGAGCATAGAGCAGACCAGGCGCGTCACCTGTCATGGCAATGCAACGGCGCAACTGGTGGCCCATGGGAATGGCGGCATAGAGGTCCCCAACGCCAGATATTCCTATCAATGGTACCAGACACTCGCCGGGCAGGGTAGTCCGACTCCTATCGGGCAAAATGACAGTGTGTTATCACAACTGCCGGCAGGGGACTACCAGGTGAAGATCACCGACAAGAATGGCATCTCAAAGACTTCGGACCCTTTTACCATAGCAGAGCCTGACTCCCTGAAGGTAATGACCACAACGACTTCCCTCGCCTGTAACGCCGACAGTACCGGCATTGCGACGGCCATCGTGAGCGGAGGTACGAACCCTTTTTCCTATAATTGGTCCACAGGAGATACAATGGCGGTGATCGGAGGTCTGACAGAAGGAGGATATTTTGTATTCGTAACGGATTCCAACGGTTGCCAGGCCCAGCAGATGGCTAGTATCACCGCTCCGCTGGGATTGAAGATAGACAGCGTACTTCAGTCACCGACCTGCTATCAGCGCTGCGACGGAACGATCGCGCTGGACGTGACCGGCGGCGCCGGCGGATATACCTATTCCTGGAATACAGGCGCTTCGGCGGCAACGATCAATAATCTGTGCGCCGGCGACTACAGCGTTCATATCAGCGATCAGAATGGCTGCGCCGTCACGAAGAAATTCATTTTGCCGGACCCTCCGGTACTGGCAGTCAACGCCGGACAGAATACCACCCTCTGCAATGGTCAGGTATATAGCGCCGATGCCACTATCAGTGATCCGGCAGCTTCTTACCAATGGGGCAGCAATAAGGGATTCTCTTCCAATACGGCCCTGGTTAACCTGAAGGATACCGGCAATTATTGGGTCACCGTGACGGATAGCCGGGGATGTGTAGGTAAGGATAGCTTTACCCTCCACAGCATCAACCAGGAGATCGGAGCAGATTTTATAATATCCACGCAGGTCTTCCAGGGGCAGCAGGTATCGGTTGTCAATCTCAGCCAGCCGGATCCGGATAGTATCAACTGGATGATACCGGATACTTCCGCGATCCAGGTGCTCAGCATGGACCAGTCATCCGCCAGCTTGCAATTCGCAGATACCGGCAGTTATATGATCGGACTAAAAGCTTATGCCGGCCCCTGCTGGAAGCTCGCCACCCAAAAAGTGATCGTACTGCAGGCCCAGGCCTTCGATGATCCGGGGACGGTGAGTGATCCCCTGGTACAGACATTTACCGTCACTCCTAATCCCAGCAGCGGCGAATTTACGGTGCACATCGTGTTGAGCGATCCGGCCAAAATAAGACTGCGGTTGATCAGCGTGCTGACAGATGCAACGGTGGACGACCGGCAGACGAGCGGCAGCAACCGCTATGACCTGCCTTATCATATGAGTAACGTTGCTAAGGGCGAATACTTCCTTTTATTAGAGACGGCCAAAGGTAACAGCGTGTATAAACTGATGATCCTATAAAACGAACCATAATGTTGATGTCAACCTCTATAAGATCCTTTATCCTGCAGCGGAACATTTTCCCCCGGCGAGGCATTTTCGGGAGGGCGGCCAGACTTCCGCACTTCCTGGTGATGGCGTTGCTGCTGGCAGCCATGTCCGTACGCGCCCAGTCCCCGGTACAGATCGTTCCGCAACTGATCCCTCCCTATACTTTACAGTTAAGCGATTATTATACCAGCAGCCAGGAAAAACTGGTCCTGCTCCTTACCAACAGAGATTTGAACAGGCCCACGATCAGCGTGCGGCTGCGCATGACCATCACAGGACAGAGTGCGACGATCCGCAGTAAGGATAATGTATACTATCCTCCCGTCAACCTGGATGCCGGCATCCCCACGCGCCTGTCCCTTAGCGACCTGGCGCCCTATTTCAATCCCAACAACCTGGACTTCCAGGGCATTACGAAGGCTCAATACCAGCAGTCCGGTAAGCTGCCGGAAGGCTTTTACCAGTTTTGTTTCGAGGCGGTGGAATTGACCACAGGCCGGGTAGTCTCCCAGAGCAGTTGCGCCATGGCCTGGCTAAGCCTGAGCGATCCGCCCCTGCTGAACCTGCCGGCTAAGGGAGAGAACGTCTCCTTCCGGGACCCGCTGAACATCCTGTTCTCCTGGACACCCCGTAACCTCAACAGCCCCAACAGCGCATTCAGCACGGACTATGATTTCCAACTGGTGGAGATAACGGACACGACGATCGATCCGGCGGCAGCCTTTCAGATGGCCCAGCCCCTCTATGAGACCACTGTTGCCACTACCACCTTATTATATGGACCCGGATTGCCTTCTCTCCTTACAGGTAAGAAATATGCCTGGCGGGTGCAGGCAAAAGCCCGCAGCGGGACGGACCAACTGGACCTGTACCGGAATAGCGGATACAGTGAGATATACTGGTTCCGGCTGCAGGACAATTGCACGCCCCCCCAGCAGACCAGCGCTACCATTCAGAATGGCGGGGTCCATATCACCTGGACGGAACAGCCCGGGATGACAGGATACGAAGTGGACTACCGGGCAAAAGACCAGGCGGATGCCTCCTGGTTCTCCCAATTGGCTACTTCCGACAGCGTCGTTTTGTATGATGTAACTCCCGGCAAAAGTTATGAATACCGCGTAGGAGGTTCCTGTAGTATAATAGGAGGAGTCACCTACGGAGATATCCAGGGCTTTACGGTACCGGCACAGGATACTATCGTGAACAAGAACTGCGGCATCCTTCCCAATATCAATACGACCAACCAGAGCCCGCTGAAGACTTTGAATGTGGGGGATGTATTCCTGGCAGGCGACTTCCCCGTGAAAGTACTGGCGGCCAGCGGACAGGGATCGTATACTGGCAATGGGTATGTAACGGTACCCTTTTTGGGCCAGGCCCGGGTAAAGGTGAAATTCAGCAATATCGGCATCAACACCGACCTGAAACTGATCAGCGGGGTGGTGGTGACGACGTTTGATTCCACGGAGAAGCAGGTGGCCAATACGGACAGCCTGGTGAAAATGGCCGGCGGCTTTGCCGTCCTGATCAACGAGCTGGTCAATACGCCCGTAGACAATGATTCTCTGAAAATAAATCACCTGGCGCAGTCGATCCTTACGGCCATTGACAGTCTTCCTCCGGCAATACAGGACTCCATCCATTCCGCTGTTGATGATCTTCAGGAGGCAAAAACAGATTACGACCACGCTAAGAATTTATACGACAGTCTGCCGGATGGTCCGGAGAAAAACTCGGCTAAAACTGCTCTGGATAATGCGGACAGCTCTTACAGGAATGCCCAGGCTGCCATTGTGAATAATATGGAAGGGTTTTCATCATCCGCAGAGGCCGCGATTACCTATCCGTATTACCAGCCGGTGCTGGTACATTATTCGTATAATTTGGAGCCGCCAAGGGCTGACGTTGTACAGGTCTTCAGCAATACGGTCCTGCCCGATGTGGTACAGACCGAATTAAAAGCATATATTCTGAAGAAAATCCAGGACGATATTCCTAATCCGGCCAGCCTGGTCTTCGATTTTAAACCTGCGAGCATTCAATATAATGGTTCAAATTATCAGAACAGGATTTTGACGATGATGGTATATAAGTTCAATGCAACCAGCGCAACATGCGGAGTTTCCGATGAACCCAGGACGTTGATGCTGAATGACAATACGGCCTTGCCAAAGGGGGATTTCAGTCTTAAGGATTTTACTGCGAATTTTGTTAAAGGCGCCAATACGATTACCCTGCAGGATACTTATACGGCGAACATGAACGATGGCACATCGGTCGTGACCAAACAGCGCCCCCTGATTGTAAAACTTGCCAATGTCTCGGTCGATCTTAGCAAATGTTTTATAAAGGTGACCCGGGCCACCTATCAGGATAAATATTGTGGGAATAATTACAATCTTGGAGCGACGTCCAATAATGAAACAGCCTTAAACCCCGGCGAAACGTTGACGTTAGGGTTGTATCTGAAACAGGATGACGGTACGTACACGCAGATCGAGAATCCCACCTGGATCATTAATGATAACAATAAGTCGACAGAGACCGTGACAACCAAGAAACTGGTCGTTACGGGTGACCTGAACAGGATAGGGGTTTGGCCAAATGCGGATATGCAGCAGATGGGTATTGAAGAAGAAGTCATTCTCGCTGCTACCACTACTGCCCCGCCGGAAGCTTTCAATCCTGGTTCTATCAGCCTTGATGAGCAGCACCTGATTTGTACCGATACTACATTGGGTAAAAAATTGTTCCAGGACGCTGTATCCAAGCTGAAGAAAAAGGAGAATTCTTTTTACCAGGAGATACAGCAGAAGTCCGTTGTCATACATTTTGAATATAACAGTTTCGCTCCTTTCGCAAAAGACCCCTATCTAAATGGATATACTGTTAGTAATGGTGTGATGAAGACGCAATTCGGCGATAAGGATCTCATCAATATCATTACGGATGACAATAAAAGAACGGGGATAATTTCTGATGCGGTATTGATAGAACGGTTGAATGACGAGACAATAGCAGCTATCCGGAATGCCTGTCAGAACAAGGATGTTAGCGGGCTGGCGGGACAACTGCTGTCAAGATTAAGCATTTCCAATGGTAAAGTGGCAGATACATTAAGGAAGGATATACTGAGTGGCACCTTTGATCCTATCTTTTTGGGCCGGGTATATGTTACTATTTTACCGACTGACGACATGACTCCTTATTTCCAAACTGCTACTTCTGCGGAAATTTATATTACTTTAGATAAGGTAAAAGCCCAAAGTCGGGATAAGCAGCAGGATTTCTTTAATGAGACGTTCGCGCACGAGCTGAAACATTTCGAATATGCATTCTCTAATCCCTATAACTATGTTAAATGGCAGACCATCAGGTCATTAGCTTCCAAATATGGTTATAACCTGGGGGATCTGCTCGACCATAATCACCCCAACCCCGGAGAGGGCTGTAGTGGAGGGAACGGGCATGAAATGCATAACGATGAGAATGTTCAGGTGTGTAATTTTGGTCAAAAATTTCAAAATGATTAATATGAGAGTGAGAGTACTTGTATTGTTTTCTCTGATGCTGACAGGCGCTGTTGCCGTAAATGCGCAACAGGCCAGATACTGCAAAGTATGTCATCAAAAGATTAATGATAATGATTCAATCAATAGGATCCCACACGAGTTCTATGAAGAATTGAAAATGGCTGTAACCGATGCGATATTGAATTATAAGGTTTGGTTTGGCCGGCCTGGTTCATCCAAGGAGGATTATTTGACACCTGCGTCGAAGAGCCAGCACGGGGATTTTGTGAATCCCGAATATTTACAATGGCGGGACCTGCTGAACATCCCCGACTCTATCAGGAGAAGTAAGTCATGGTGTCTTGACGTGGATATAAAACGGTTTTTATTAGGCGATTGTACTTTCTACCAGGTA
>Ga0307511_10000137_pt1 | contig 67766 bp, 56 predicted proteins | sample 13_EM_MG_FD_200266 | JGI IMG/M metagenome (GOLD analysis project Ga0307511, IMG submission 200266) | Populus trichocarpa ectomycorrhiza microbial communities from riparian zone in the Pacific Northwest, United States - 13_EM | ecosystem: Host-associated > Plants > Roots > Unclassified | place... | reverse complement strand
CCGGAGTACAGGAGGGCGCCGGCGATCACCAGGACTAGGATAGAAGCTGCTGCGACCATCCACCGGTAATCCAGCATGCGACGGACGGCGGGAGCTTGTGCGGCAGAGAGTGTACCTCCATCCCGGCGGTTGAAGTCCAGGCGCTTCAGCCCTTTTTCCAGCATTTTTTGCTCCTCTTCCGGGGACATACCGGCTGCCGGCAGTTCTTTTAACTCCCGGATCACCTTCCAGGTCTCACGTAAGGAAGGATCTTCCCGGAAGACAGATTCCAGTTCTTTCTGCTCCTGGAAGGTAGCTTCACCTGCCATAACCTTAGACAATAAAACGGTTATTCTTTCCTGATCCATAATAATAGAAAATGACTAAATCGATATAGGAAGGACACAGGAATTTTTAAAAACCCTTAAAAGAAAATAAAAAAAATTACCTTTATCCAGTTGCTGTATTATTGCCATATAAGGCGCAGTATGCGTTATAAGGAATGGAAACCAGTACAAAAAATCTGTTAGGAAGATTAATTGCATTAACCGATGAGCAAGCCTTCGAAGACCTGTACAGGCATTACTTTGTACGTCTCTACCGGTTTTGTTTTTCCATTGTACACGTGAAGGAACCGGCAGAAGAGATCATCCATGATGTATTTATGAACCTCTGGAAGAAAAGAACTTCTCTTTCTGAAATAGTCAACCTCGATGTTTATTTATACGTCTCCGTAAAAAATCTTTCCCTGAATTATCTGCGCGACAATCATTTTTCCCATACGGTCGATATTGAACAGCACTGCAATAATTACATACAATTCCATGCCGACCCGGAAGCTTTACTCGTCAGCACGGAAACGGTGCGGGCAGTCCTGACAGCCGTCGATCAATTACCTCCCCGGTGCAAACTGATCTTCAAGCTCATCAAGGAAGACGGGCTGAAATATAAGGATGTCGCAGAATTGCTGGAACTATCGGTCAAAACGGTGGAAGCCCAACTGACGATCGCGCTGAAAAGAATAGCTGCAAGCCTCAAGCTGCAGGAAACGAATTAACAGCCCGGAAGAATCAGCGGATCTGCGCTAACGCCATACCGGTGATCTTCCGGTAAAGGTCTACCGCATAGAGATCGGTCATACCGGCAATAAAATCCACGATAGCCTGGATATCATTATACAGCCGGCCAGGTTCCCCGGAAATAACGAATTGCTTGGAAATAAGCTGGAGCAGTTTTTCCGACTTAGCCGCATGGGGATCCAATACTGCCGCAAAAAATTCTTTCAGCATGCCCCCGATCACATTATAACCGGCGATCTCGACCTCTACCACCGAGCGGTGATTATAAATATGCTGTACGGAATAGGCATCGATCTTTTTTATCAGCGCCCCTTCCCTTTCCGGCAGATAATCGATCAGGGATTTTCCCAGCCTGCCTTCCAGCAATTCGGCTTCTTTTTCCATGAATATGTCCCGTACCCGGAAGATCAGATGACTGATCAGCATCGCACGCAGATACTGTACCTTCTGATTGTCGTCATTGATCTCATAAAAGACCTTTTCCACCTTCTCCCTTGCATTATACCCTTCCTCTTTATCAAAAAAGGAAAGAAAAAGGTCTTTGATCGTATCAATAGAGATGATATTCAGACGGTGCGCGTCCTCGAAATCGATGACCCGGTAGCAGATATCGTCTGCCGCTTCCACCAGGTACACGAAGGGATGCCGGGCAAAAACATTTTTTGAAGGGTCCGGCTGTGGTATGCCCAATGCTGCCGCTATTTCTTTATAGATATCGATCTCGGAATCAAAAAAACCGGATTTTTTAGTCGCCAGCTGCTGCTTATCAAACCCATTTTCGGAATCGGCCGGATATTTTACGATAGAAGCCAATGTGGCATAGGTGAGGCGGAATCCGCCCAGGGCCCTCTCATTGAAATTGTGCGTCAGGGTGCGGAAGGCATTGGCATTACCCTCGAAATAGAGGAAATCCCGCTGTTGATTGATACTCAGTTCCTCTTTGAACCTTCGCCCTGCATCCCCTTCCAGTCCCCGGAAGAAACTACGGATGGCATCCTCCCCGGAATGGCCGAAGGGAGGATTGCCGATATCGTGCGCCAGACAGCCGGCAGCCACGACGGAAGGAAGCTCATATTTATAGAATTCCCGGAATTCTTCCCCCTCATGGGCATGCTTTTCGACCAGGGCATCCCCTACAGCCTTCCCCAATGAACGGCCGACGGAAGCTACTTCCAGGCTATGTGTCAGCCGGTTGTGCACAAATACAGGACCAGGGAGAGGAAATACCTGCGTTTTATTTTGCAGACGGCGAAAGGCGGAAGAAAAAATGATACGGTCATAATCCCGCAGAAAGGAAGTACGGAGATGGGGAGCAAAGGACCGCTGCTCAGCCGCACCAGCAGGCATATTACTGTTTCTGACCGCCCCTGTCCGCACAGGACTATATAATTGCTGCCAATTCATTTTTTGCATATAGTATGCAGGAGATATGCTTTTTCGAAATTAGCATATCTCCTGCATACGGCTAATGTCGGTCCTTCGGACAAGACGCTTCCAGCGTCTTCTGTGGGCGCAAAGATAAGTGGTAGAAGGTTAGGAAGGCTTGTAACGGATATAATTGGTCAGCGTCCCGATACCATCGATGGCTATATCCACTTTATCGCCTTCCTGTAAGGTAAAGTCATTGGGGGGCACCAGGCAGGTGCCGGTCATCAGAAAGCTGCCATATATAAAATCAGTCTCCCGGTAAAGCCAGCTGACCAATTCTGTCAATGACCTTTTTATCTGGCTGATCTGTACATCTCCGGTATAAACTTTTTTCTCATCCCTGCTGATCGTCATATGAATACCGGTAGTAAGAGGGATCGGATGCTCCGGTACATAGAGACAAGGGCCCAGGGCGGCGCTCCTTTCATATACTTTTGCCTGTGGAAGATAAAGGGGGTTTTCCCCCTCGATGCTCCGGGAGCTCATATCATTCCCTATAGTGTAGGCCTGTATATTCCCCTTTGAATTGGTAAAAAGTGTTAATTCGGGCTCCGGAACGTTCCAGGACGAGTCCCTGCGGATATATACCGGCTCTCCATAGGCGGCCACCCGATGGGCCAGGGATTTAAAGAATAACTCAGGGCGTTCAGCAGCATAGACCTTATCGTAAAAATCCGCTCCCCCTGAATCCTTCGATTCTTCCATCCTGGCATTACGGCTACGCAGATAAGTTACTCCGGCAGCCCAGACCTCCTGTGACCCGATAGGCGCCAGTATTTCCTTTTCGCACCAGGTGGCGGCCTGGGGGGCCGGCAGCTCATTACCGGGTGTAACAGCCGTCCCAAGGAAATTATAGAGCCCCTCCCGATTGATTAGTTCATCCCAGCCCCGGTCAATCTGGTAGAATTTCCCATCCGTTTCCAGTACATTTCCTTTCCGTGTCTTATATAACTTCATCCGTTAATGATTTATTGATGTATGATACCTTCCTCCTCATGCCTGTCTCTGCAGAGAATCTATTTGCGAGGAGCAATATAATCCATATTTTATTATCGGATCACCAGAAGCCAACCTTTTCCTTTCTGAACGGCAATGGCTTCATCGGGCCGGAAGGCCCTGTGGAGTAATCAGCAGGTTGAAATTATAATACAGGAACTCCCCCTTCTTCATGGTACGCGCCCCGCTATAATTATTGGCCAGCATGGACTTTCCTTTTATCCCGATGGTGATACCTCCCTTCCCTTCATTATCCCATGAGGAGGATAAGGTCAGGGGGTTCTGTTGGAGAGCATATTGCAGGCCTGCATTTGCGGTTCCGATCCACGCTCCATCCTGGTTCATATGGTCTGCATCCCATTTCCACTGGTAGATGCTATCAAGTCGATGATCGCCCTTTTGACCCAGTCTCGTCATATATTTGGCCACCTCCTTCTGAAAGGGAATATGCATAGTAATTTCTTTCAGGGCAAGATCCTGCAGGGCAGTCACTTTCACCGTATACGACAGGGATCCGTCCAATACAAGGCTGGCGCTAACGTCCATCTGCAGTTCCTCTGAAATGCTGCTGGCCTCCCATTTTACCATATCAGGCGATCGGCGCGTAAAATTCAGTCCTCCGTTCTTCAGCCGGATATCCTTTCCGTCCGATTGCCGGGTGAAATGGAAATGGATATTCTCAAAGAGCAGGTTATTGGGAACAGCATTGGTATCCGTCATTTCAGGAGTAAAAAAAGTTTGTATCCGCTCCGGAAATCCCTGTTGATTCAACTGAATTTTCCTTCCCCGCAGGCTAATGAGGGTATCTCCCTGAATGGCGAGGGGGCTAGCCGGCTGTTGTGCCCGGGCTGAGCAAAGGACGATGGAAAAAGATAATAGAAGAAGAAGTTTTTGCATGATCGAAGATAAGGTCCGAAGGCGAAATTCAGGCCATGTAATTACGCAAACGTTTACATTGAGGCCTTCAAGTCATTGATTTGAAGGCTTTTCTCTTTTTAGCTCCCGAGGTTCTATATTTTTTATTAATTTTCAAAGCCCTGATTATCGGGTATCTAAATAAAATATTTAAAAGTTATTTGTATGCCAATCTATATGGACCGCCACGATGTTTCTGAATCGGTCACCGCAGAGACTATAGCACACTTGCACCAGGAAGATTTAAAAATACAGGGGGAATTTGGTTGCAGAGGGTTAACTTATTGGTTTGATGAAAAAAGGAAAACTGCCTTCTGTTTAATCGAGGCGCCTGATATGGAGGCTATTCAAAAAATGCATAACCAGGCTCATGGCCAGGTCCCACACAGGGTAATAGAAGTAGATCCCAACATCGTTGAATCATTTTTAGGCAGGATCGAAGATCCTGAAACAGCACCCAACACCGGATTAAACATTATTAATGACCCCGGCTTCAGAATAATAATGGTCATAGAAATAAATCGATCATCGCTGATACGAAGTGATTATGCTCAATTTAAATCTTCCTTGCATAATTATAATATGGCAGTTCTTAACCTGCTGAATGCTTATGAGGGGAAATTGGTTAAGCAACCCGAAAATCTTTTTTTGGCCTCTTTCAAATCGGCATCAAATGCCCTCCGGGCCGCATTTGAAATCCATCTGGCATTTAAAAATTTCAGGAATGATATAAATAATAACAGCATCCTTTTAAAAATAGGGGTAAGTGCCGGAGCGCCGGTAACTGACAAAAAATTAATTTTTCAGGACACTATAAAATTAGCGGAACGGATGTGTAAGATTGTAAAGGGTGAGATTATTGTTTCATCTGAAGTTAAAGAATTATGCAGTAGCGAAAACTCAGGTCTTTTAAGGGAAGACGAAAGCATATTTTATCTTACACAGGCAGACGAAAAATTCCTGAACCTCTTAATGGATTACACTGAATCTACCTGGAGCGATACGAATTTTAAAGTAGATGATTTTAGCAAGCCCATGGGATGCAGTAAATCTCAATTGTATCGAAAAATGATTTTACTGACAGGACAATCCCCCAATATTTTTATTAAGGAATATCGATTACAGGAAGCTTTAACATTACTGAATAAAAATGCCGGCAACATCTCAGAAATTGCCTTTGGAACAGGATTCACCAGCCTTTCCTATTTCTCCAAATGTTTTCAAAAGAGGTATGGCCACTTACCTTCTGATTATTTGTCTGCCAGGGTCTGCTAAGAATTCCAGGTTTACACCTTTAGCCGGTTTGAATCAAAATTACCAACATTTGAACCAAATGTTATAGTGTTCGTATTCGCCAATGTGTAGTTTTGATAATGCTTTCGATTATTTTATTTTATCAAAATTAAAATCAGCTATTATGAAAATTTCTTTTTCTACCATTTTATTCGCTGCATTCACCATTATTTCTTTTCACCTGGCCGCTCAGCCAAAAAGGACGGATACGCTGGATCATACTGCCGGCGCGAAACATCTTTTTATAGATGTCCATCAGTTAGGGCCTGGCAAGGTTAAATATCAGGATGTGGCAGCAGCACATGCCAAAGATCTGGCTGTCGAGAATAAATATGGCGTACAGTTTATAAAATTTTGGGTGGATGAAGACAAAGGATTGGTATATTGCCTCTCATCATCCACTGATACAGCATCGATCCGAAAGACGCATGCCGAAGCACATGGGCTGTTGCCGGACAATATTTATCTGGTAACAGACGGGCAGGAAGCAGCCTTAACAGGTCAAAAGAACTTGTATCTGGACATCCATGAATTAGGCCCGGGAAATGTAACTGCTAAAGATGTAGCAGCGGCACATCAAAAAGATCTGGCGGTGCAGGGAAAATATGGCGTAAATTTCATCAACTATTGGGTAGATGAAAAAAATGGCGTAGTTATGTGCTTATCAGAAGCAAAGGATTCGACTTCCATTATCCATACCCATAAGGAAGCACATGGTCTACTTCCGTCTTCCGTGTTAAAAGTCCGACAAGGGGAATAATGACCAACTAAATCTATTAATATGAACGCTGCTGAATTAAAAAGTTTACAAGCCCCACTTAAAGAAAAATATAAATTAGCACCAGAATCAGCATTAATCACCTTAAAGGCTCAGGGCAACATTGGGGAAGGGGTATCTTGCAAGGTTGCAACCGGCCGGGCATTTGTTGAAGCAGGTCTTCATCCAGCAACCGGAGGAACCGGAATGCTCGCCTGTTCAGGCGATCTGCTTCTTGAAGCGTTAGTGGCCTGCGCCGGAGTTACTTTGACCGCGGTAGCTACCGCAATTGGGGTAGAAATTAAGAATGGCACTATTAGCGCTGAAGGAGATCTGGACTTTCGCGGGACTTTGGGAGTTTCAAAAGAAGCCCCCATCGGGTTTAAACAAATTCGGCTTCGTTTTAATTTTGATTCAAATGCGACAGAAGAACAAATGGCGGCTTTGTCCAAACTCACCGAAAGATATTGCGTCGTTTATCAAACTATTTGCGGAGGAGTAAAAATTGAGACTTCTTACAACCTGTAAATAGCGTCATGAAGCTATTGGCAAAGATTACTCCAATAGCTTCATGACGCCATTCCGGTACAACTTACCGACCGGTATACTGGCATTGCTTACCTCGATCAGCTCATTGGTAAATGACTTTATTTTATGTAAAGACACGATAAAAGACCGGTGCGTACGCACGAACAATTTTTCCGGCAACATGGCTTCTACAGAAGAAATCGACTGTTTGGTAATAATAGTGGAGTCGACCGTAACTACTTTTACATAGTCTTTCATACTTTCGATGTACAGGATCTCATTCAGCAGCACCTTGACCATCTTCCGGTCCGCCCGGAAGTAAACAAAAGAATCATTTCTTTTCTCTTCCTGGACCTCTCCTTTCAGGGGAGCTTGCTTATCCTGCACAGGGAAAGCTTTATTCACTGCCTTCAGGAACCGGTCAAACCGGATAGGCTTCATCAGGTAATCCACTACGTCCAGTTCATATCCTTCCACTGCATACTCAGCATATGCAGTAGTAAAAATGACCTTTGGTGGATTTTTTAAAGTCTTTAAAAAGTCGGTTCCGTTCAATTGGGGCAGGCGAATGTCCAGAAAGATCAGATCTATGGGTTGCTGCTGCAAAGTAGTGATCGCCTGAATGGCATTGGCACATTCACCGGCCAGTTCCAGCAGTTCTATTTGTTCAATATACCGCTTTATGACCTCTCTTGCCGGGGGCTCATCGTCTATGATCAGGCATCTTGTCCGTATAGGCATGGGTTCAGACATGGGATAGAACGATGGGGGTTTGCTGTACCGGTTCTTCACGCAATTCTCTGCCCGCCAATTCCAGCTTAAGGTTCACAATAAATACATCGGGGTCATTGGTGATGACCAGTCCGTGTCGTCCGGGATAGATAAGTTCCAGCCGCTTGCGGACATTGGCGATCCCGATCCCCGGCTTGCCGTTTCCATTTTGGGATGGGGTGGATTTACCATTGAGCAATTTCATGGTCATGACATTCTCCTGTATACTGATCTGTAAATTCAGCCACGGGTGTTCTATAACATTACTGGTGCCGTGTTTAAAACAGTTTTCGGCAAAAGGCAGCAACAGCAATGGCGCAATATATAACCCATCCGTATTGTCAGGCAGATCGATATGCAATTCCAGTTTATTTCCGTACCGGATCTTTTCTAAGGTGATATATTCTTCGATCATCCTGATCTCTTTCGCCAACGGCACTATGGGCAGACTTCCTTCGTACAACATGTACCGCAACATTTCTGACAGCCCCATTACCAACCGGGAAGCCACCGGCGACGTATTTTGTGTATGAGAATAAATATTATTAAGGGTGTTGAACAGAAAGTGGGGGTGTACCTGTGCCTTTAATAGTTGCAGCTGGGACTCCACATTTTCCTTTTGCAATTGCAGGTTGCGCTGTTCCTTCACATACCAGTGTTTCATCAATTTTATAGCCGCCGCCAGACCGCCGATCGTGATGCCGCCCCGCAGTCCCGCCAGTAATCCCAGGTAAAAGGAGGTCTGGTAGCTCATCCGGTGGGGCGTTGTAATATTCTTCGATCCCAGATGCGATAATACCGGCCTGACAATATAGATACCTATAAGGGAAGCCATCATCCCTGTCACAATGAACAGGATGATCACCCATATCGCCGTAGCCAGGTACCTGTTCTTCAGGAGGTACACCGGCACTACAAAATACATCAGACTATAGGCAAGGAAGATATGATTAGTCATGAACAGCAGCGACTCCAGCATGGAAAAGGGCACTCTCGCCGCATAATTCAGCTCCACCGGTCCGGGAGTAAAGGCATACAAAAAGCCCTGGAATAGCCACCAGAAACCCCAGAAGGCAACATGTCTTCCTATACGGTAATGAGCTTTATCTGAAAATATAAAAGGATAGCGTTCCATGCGTAACTATACAACTTAAAAATACGGCTATTTATGGGGAAAACACCGCCCAAAAAGCCGTTTGTCGCCGAAAGGAGGGATTTTGACGACAAACAGCTTTCATCTTCAACGCACCACCCAGCTCCCCTTTAAGGCCGTAGCTACCAGCATTTCATTTTCCTTCATCGCGTGGTGGTCTTCCCACGCAATGACAGCCTGATCTAATAGCTTTTTTAAGCGCATCAGTGTTCTACGCTTCTTAATATTCAGCTTTATGCCCTCCACCCTTTCTTTATACACCATCGTTCCCTCATTATTGAAAAAATAAACAATGAAATTTTCAGGTGTTTTTATATTGCTTTCCACCTGCCAATACCCTTTTTCCGAGATCCATTTGGGAATAGTACGAACGGCTTGCGTTTCCTGGGTAACTCCTTTTATGGACAACATTGCCAGGACCAATATCATGGCTGATCTCAAAAGCTTCCTTTTCATATAAATAGTTTGCGTTAAAAAATGGTGTACCGATAATGATTACGCAAAACTATACTCCGGCGGAGGCAAAAAAACAGTAAATAGACCTACATCACCGGACAGCATCTATACAAGATAAATACAGCGACAACATTCATACGGCATCGACTAAAAATAAAAAACCCACGCAAACAGGAGGCTTACGTGGGTCAGGAGCTTCTTATTGACCTAACGATAATGATGATAATGGGTATGGTACCTTTCGCAATAACACCCGCTTAAAGTAGAGGCAAAGACAGCAATGACCAGTACGATTAATAAATGTTTCTTTTTCATGTTGAACGATTTTAAGTTTCATCTTTGAATCGGAAACATTCAGGATGTTTACTAAAGAACTGTGTTTTATTGCTAATGGCTTGTTAACCCGAAGCGACATCCTGGGATTTATCTGTATCCGATCTGCACCACAATGCAGTGTATCAGACGAATATTTTTTCGGAATTTACCCCGTTAATAAATTTAACTTACTGAGGCCAGGGACATCCTTACCCACTGTAAATCAATATGATAGGCTATTAAATTGGAGAGAGAATCCCACTTCGGTTACCCAAAATAATAATTGTGGCACGGTAATAGAATTATACTACTCAATCCTCCCTATAAAATAGCTGATCAATCCTCCCTATAAAATAGCTGAAATATTATAACAGTGTAATACAGTAATCTCGTATTGCTGATTAACTCGTTTTTTCCTAACTCAAAATCATTATATTATGAACACTTCAAACTATCCAACGACATCATCCGACGATCAGGCGCCTCGTAAAAACTCTAAAAATGTTACTATAGTTATTTTAGCCATTGCCTTTGTAGGTACCTGGGGCTATTTGCTGATTAACAACAATAAGACAGGACATGTTATCCAACAGAATCAGACACAAATCGCGCAGGCAATAGATGAAAAAGGTACTCTCCAAAGGCACTTTGATGAATCGCTGGTCCGCCTGGACTCGATGAAAGGTGTTTCCTTCGCCATGCAGGGAAAATTAGCCGACAACAATAAGGATATTGCTAAAAGGAAAGCAGAGATCCGTAGCATCCTCAATAAGAAAAACGCCACCACCGAAGAATTAGCAAAAGCAAAAGAATTAATCGGTCAGCTAAATGATAAGATCGGCAATATGGAACAGGAAGTTGCCCGTCTGACACAGGATAATCAATCCCTCAATCAGGATAAAGTAGTATTAACGGCAGATAAAGAAAAACTGACGGAGGACCTTTCAGCTACCACAGTCGTCAAAGAAGATCTTGAAAAGAAAGTAGATATTGCGTCTACGCTGAACGCATCTAATATTACCATTACACCGGTCAGCGTAAAAAGTAACGGTAAAGAAAAAGTCACCACTACCTCAAAGCGTGTTAACAAGTTGGTCATCACCTTTGACGTGAACAATCGCATTGCACAGTCCGGCACGACGGATGTGTATGTATGCATCACCGGGCCAGACGGCAAAAATATGACAGCAACAGCATTGGGATCCGGAACTTTCACGACGCGTAATGAAGGGGACAAACCCTTTACGGCCAAACTGCCCATAGAACTTGAAACTGCTAAGACTAAGAATGTTCAATTTGCGTTCACCCCGGGTGATAATTTCCAGAAGGGTAATTACACCATTCAAATTTATCAGAACGGATTTAAAATAGGCGAAGGAGTCCGCGAATTGAAAAAGGGCGGTTTATTCAGCTAAAACACTTTAAGTAAAATAAAGAGAAATGACCCGGGCCATTAACCCGGGTCATTTCTTTTTACTTAATCGTAATCTCCGAAGACTTATACTGATAAAATGCCTTCTTCTGCCCAGGCTCCTTTAAATGCGAGGAGATAAATTGGGATTGATGCACATCATCCAGGACGATGGCTGTCCGGTAGTCTTTCTTTTCACAGGTAAGCGTAACATTTTTGAATTCAATATGCTGTGCATGACGGATATAAGCTCCCCATGCCGGCAACTCTTTAAACATGGAAAAGTCAGGATAGGCCGTAGGCCGTTCCGGCACCTTATCTAATTCATCCAGTCCGATCTTCGCAAATAAAGGATTGCCCCCGCCCGGATATTTTATGACCACATTTTCCAGGGAGACATTCGTCACCGGCGCATCGGGCAGGCCGGCGATCACCATAGGAGATATATTCCGCGGCATGTCTTCGATAGGACCTTCATATTCATATCCCACATCCGGTTTCCCGGCAGGTATTTCCACCATCAGGTTCAGGATCCGCACATTGTCCAGCCGGCCCTTTTTACCAACCTGCCTCTCCCCCACGCGCAGACAGATGGCGTTGCCTGTGTTGAACGCCTGTAAGCTGTCGACGAGCACGTCTTCCACAAATCCTCCGTCCACAGCCTCCAGCGCGATAGCAGAGCGATACGTGTCAAATACTTTATTGTTAAGGATACGGATTCTCCGAAAGCCCCCGAAAGACGCAGTGCCGAACTTGATAGCATTGGCGCTGGAACGGATGGTACAATGGCTGACCAGGATATTGTTACAAAATTTTGAGGCATCATGCGATTTCAGGCAGACGCCATCATCAGCCGCGTCGATATAAGAATTTGTTATAGCCACGCTGTCGCAGTCTACGATATCAATTCCATCGTTGTTCCAGAATGCCTTACTGTCCACGTAAATGCTGTCCAGGTGCAGGTTGGTACATTGGTCATACGTCTGCACCCAACTGGCTGCATTGCGGATCGTCACTCCCCTGATCAGTACGTTCTTACAATTGCGGAAATTCATGATCATAGCCCGGATCTCCACCTCGGGACGGTCATTCCGGAACAGGTCTTTTACGATCCCTTTATGGACGAGTTCCGTTACATTCGTTGCCAGCATTCTTCCCTGTCCGTCGATCACTCCCTGCCCCGTAATAGCTACATCATGCTGATCATAGGCGAAAATAAGAGCGGTGGTCAGTTTTTTATCGTAGTCGAAGGGGTTCAGTGATCCCACCAATACAGCGCCTTCCTTCAACTCCAGGGTAACATTCGACTTGAGGTGGATAGACCCCGTCAGGTACCTGCCCACATCGAAGACCAGTCTTCCTCCCCCGTTCTGGTTGATATAGTCGATGGCGAACTGGATGGAGCGGGTATACAGGGTGCCACCGTCGGAGCGTATCCCGAAGAAGGAGGCCGGGTAATCCCTGGCGGACGGCGCGGCAGTGAACCCGGCAGCGGAGGACAGATTACCGGCGGCACGGCCAGCCAGCAGGATCATCGACTGCAAACAAAAAAAAGTGACAACAGCATATTTTTTCATACCCATAGCAGGTCATTTATTTCAGTGAAAATAAAACTAATAAATCGTAACGGGCCCGATCAGTCCCATGGACTGCAGAGGCTGATTCTTCCTGTTCTCATTCGTCCAGTATTGGGCGATGGCATTGTCCTTCAGGGTCTTTAAATAATTACCCATTACAGTGGTGATTGTAACTTCCAGGGTATTATTCCCTTTTTGCAGCAGATGGGCCACCGGGTAGATCCTCCGGCCATACCATTGCACGCCGGCGCTGTGCCCATTGACGATCAGTTCCGAGACGCCTGCCACTTTCCCCAGGTTGAGCCATTGCCTCTTATTTTTATCGCCTTCCTCCAGATTGGCGCGATAGGTGACCGTTCCGCAGAAATTAACGAAGTCGGGAGTATCTTTCAGGTCTTTCAACGTATCCATCGTCGTTGTTTTCACCGTTCCGTCTATGTGGTGTAATTCTACCGACCAGTTGGTTACCGGGGGCACACCCTGCCCCTCGCCCACCGGCGCTGGTGACCAAACAGCTCCTTTCTTTTCTTTATCGAATACCAGCAATCTGGAATCAGCAGGCCCCAGGTCGAGGGTGATCTTTCCCGGCCCTGTCTCCACCCGGTAGCGTTCGCCGGTTTCCGCATCCCAGATCCAGGCTTGCCGGCCGGCAATCATTTCCTTGCTGAAGGAGAGCTGCAGCGTATGCGATTCTTCCAGGTGCGAATTAATGAACAGGAGCCATTCCAGGCTCTCCGCCTGGTATCTCACCTGTGTTACAAATGGATTGGGATTGTCGATAGTGACATAAGGTATTATTTTATATTTCCGCTGGACATCCCTGTACCATTGCAGAAAATTCGCTTCCGGTTTTTTCAGGAGAATGAATTGATCCGGGAATGCTTTCATCTTGTCCACCCAGCTCTTCACTTCGATATCCCTTCGGTCATGATCGTTCAGGCCTACCGATTTACCGGGAATGCTATCGATACAGAATATCCTTCCTCCTGCCGCCACGAAATTAAATAACTTTTCCGCAGTTGCGGGCTCCATCCGTTCTACCTTGATCAGGAAGATCGTGTGATATTTCCGCGTGCCAAACAGTAATTTCCCCTCTTTCGTTTCTGACTGGCGCAGCACTTCTTCAGAAATATAGTCACAGGCATTCCCGCTCTGGTGAATGGACTCCCATATAAATGTCTGCCAGGTAGGATAGATCAGCGAAGGGAAAGGCTCATTCTGCGCCCCGTAGATACTCCACATATCGGAGACAGGTGGGAGGATAGCGATATCAGCGAACATATCTCCCTGTTGTAACAGAGCGGATAGGCGGGCTTTGTAGTCGGTGAAGCGCCGGAAAAAGGGCCACCAGGTATTCCTTTCGTTGAAGAAAGTGCCATATCTTATCCAGCCCGGGAACGGGGCTGCGGGCGGGGAATAATTGAACCCGTGGAATATAGGATGGGTCACCCCGGAAATAGCGCTCTGGTCGCCGGCCACTTTAAGGATCTCCAACGTATCATTAAATACCATATCCGTATTCGTCAGCTCTTCGCAACTGATATGCCTCTTCCCATTCAGGTGCGCAGCGGAGGAGACATACTTGTTGATCATGGTATAGGCTCTCCCGATACGATAGTCCGTCTCACTCATTTCTTTTCCCAGGCCATATTTGATCCAGGTCTCGCATTCGGGCAGGTCGGTATCAAAGCTGCCTTCCAGGGGAAAATACCCCCTTCCGTATGCCTGCATGCGGGATTGTATCTTATTATCCCTGCACCATTCCGTAAAAGGTTTTATGAAGCGTTCGCGGATCAGTTGCGACTTCGTCAGGTCGAAGTCATAGCGGACCCTTTCGATCTTCTCCCTTAGCTCCTCTCCCAGTTCGGCGCCATAATTAAAATCATAGATATTACCCATCCCACCTGTCTTGAACATCGTGAAAGGCAGCCAGGGCAGCAGATCGTATCCCCTTCTTTCCTTAAACTCGGCTTCCATATCCACGCTCCAGTTGGAGCCTTCCAGCTCCATACTGTCCGAAAAGAACGACCGCACGCGCCCGGCCAGAGGGCCGATCTGCTTCTGGATGGTATCGGACATGTGATAGAGATACTTATTGACGGCCGTCTCATTGTAATGGTTGAGGACAGGGCCATTCGCGCCCGGGGCCCCATTGATCACTTCCATAGACCCCGTCACTTTCACCAGCCCGTACAATACATATTTCCCGGGGGGTATCGTTACCGTAACACTCCCTTCCTTGATCTGCGCCGAAAGATCCTGCACCTGCTCCATGGCATTGAACTTAGCCGGCACCAATTGTACAGACAACATTTCCATCCTGCGCCCGGCAAAGGGGGAAGTGACGGCAGGGTCCGCTTCTTTAAAAAGATCGAACAGGGACACTTCATAATCCAGGGGCCCTTCCAGTTTGTGCGTTCCGATCAGCACTACCTGGGAGCGCTCTTCACCCCGCAGGTATTCCGCGCCAAAAGGCCAACCCGAACCAACGATCAGATCACAGGTCAGTCCGATCGATTCCGCTTCTTTCAGCGTAAACTGTAACAGATCGATCCATTCCGGGCTCAGCCATTGTATAGCCGGCTTTCCCATATCATCCGTCCTTGGTGGAAATTTGATGGGATTGATCTCTACTCCGCCAATACCCGCTTCTTTCATCAGGTGTAGTTCTCTTGCCAGCTCTTCTTTTTCTACTTTATCTCCATTCCACCACCAGCGTACAAAAGGCCGGTAGATGGTGGTGGGGTCCTTAAAAAGCCGGTACAGGTCCGCTGCCGGCAAACCGGCATGTTTCCCTTTCGGGGAAATATCCCCTGCCCAGACCGGCATAGTTTTCATAAAGGTATAACCGGTGGTCAGTAAGGAGCCGCGGACTAAGAAATCTCTTCTCTTCATGATAACTATTTGTGATAGATCAAAGGGTTCTGTAAATCGTTGTTCAGGGGGTCTCCGGGCGCCAGTGTGCGAACATACGCATCCGGAAGCACATTTGGCTGCCCGTTATAGATATTTCCATCAGGCATGTAAGCACAGGTCATAGCGCGCCGGAATCCTTTGGTCATATTGGCATTGGCTCCATGGATCGTCAGGCCATTGTGGAAGGAGCAGCTACCGGCCTTCATCGGGGCTGCAACGGATGCCACCTTCACGAATTGCGGGTATACTTCGAATATCCCGTCCATATTCTTACCGATGGGGCTATTCTGAAAAGTAGTGCTGTGAAAAGAGCCCGGCATAAAGAAGAGGCAACCATTTTCCAACGTAGCATCGTCCAGGGCCACCCAGATGGAAAGGGCCCTCCGGTCCGAAAAAGACCAGAAGGGAGTATCCAGGTGCCAGGCAGTGGGATTGGCCCAGGGCCGTTTGAACAGAGCCTGGTCATGCCAGATCCTTATACCATCTACGCCCGCCAATGTTGCCGCCATTTGCCCGATCCGGGGGTCCAGCATCAGCTTTTTAACCCCGTCATTGGTCTGCCAGAGGTTGATCAACTGATCGAATACCTTTCCAAAATAATCGGCATCTTCATTGATCCCATCCTCCTCTCCTGTTTTAAGGTCTTTACCAGGCATCTTTTTTCCCGCGCGTTCGCTCACCGCGGCCATCACTTTTTCACGCCAATCCTCCAGCTCTTCCGGGGAGAGGAAATCTTCTATAACGACAAACCCATTGTCCCGGTAACTCCGGACCTGCTCTTCCGTCAATTCGTAATGCATGTGTATATATTTTTAATGAATAATCATAAGGTACGCAAACTTAATACCCCGCATGGCAAACTCAATACCCGGTGTTCTGTCCCAGACCCGGGTTCACCTGCGTCTCCCGGAAAGGTACGGCATAAATCAGCCGGCTCTCCACCACATTATAAGAGCCCGGGAGCAGATAAGAATATAGTTGCTTTTGTTTGATCCCATAAGCCGACATTACCGGTATAGCCTGTCCCGTCCGCACCAGGTCAAACCAGCGATGGTTCTCAAAAGCCAACTCTACTCTTCTCTCGTGGGCGATGACATCCCGGAGGACAGCCTGGTTCGTTTCAGAGCTGGCCACCAGCCCGGCCCTCGCCCTCACCTGGTTGAGATAGGGTAATCCCGCAGCCGATTGTCCCTGCTCATTCAAGGCCTCGGCCAGCATTAACAGTACATCCGAATAGCGATACCAGTACCAATCCTGGTCCGTATTATTTTGCAGATTATAAGGCAGATGAAAATATTTCCGGGTAAAATTCCTGGACTGCTCTCCGGGAGTAGCCGGGCTCAGGACGCTGGTCACACTGTCAGGCTGGTAGTCCTGGTTGTTATCCAGATGGCCCTTAACAACGGCGATACTGGCGTCTAATCGTTTATCACCCACTTCATACGTATTGATGAGGTCCTGGGTAGGCACATTCCAGCCACCATAGTTGGCATTGCTGGTATTATACGCTACTCCCAAGATAGCCAGCGTATTCGGGGTGCCTGGGATGAACCGGAAGATAAAAGGACTGGACAGGCCGCCAGGATTAGCCGTGGTCACACCGTCGGTACCTGCTTTATAATCTATCTCGAAAATGGACTCCCGCCCATTTTCATTGGCGGTATTGAACACATCCGCATAATTCGGCAGGAGATTGTATCCCATCTGGGTAACCGTCTGCAGGATCGTAGCGGCTTTATCGTATTGCTTTAAGGTCAGGTACACCAGTCCCAGCTCCGTTGCCGCCATACCCCTGGTGATATGGCCGGATTGCTGGCCGCTGGTATTAAAGGCCGGAAGGCTCAATAACCCGATGGCATCGGTAAAATCCGATACGATCTGCATATAGATGCTGTCTACAGAAGACCGGTTGACAAAAGCTGACGAATTATCCTTCACTTCATGAAGATACAACGGCAGCTTACCGAAGAGTCTTACCAGCTCGAAATAATAATGGGCCCGCAGGGCTTTTGCCTCGCCGGTGATCTGGTGCCTGACAGAGTCAGGTATGCCGGAAGTGACAGCCTGTATCCGGTCGAGTATTACATCCGTCCGCTGTATGCCGTTGAAACCGGCGGTCCACAACGTGCCGATCCCACCGTTGGATTTGTCATCCATGAAATCTGCTAACTGCTCGTAGGCAACGCTGCCCCTGTCCTTGGGATTATAAGTATAATAAGTATTATCTGAACGCATTTCCTCCAGGTAGAAGGCTATGTTGGCGGCCTCTCTCAGTGGCACATAAGCCCCAGTCAATGCTTGCTGGAAATCAGCGGCTGTCTTATAAAAAGTCCCTTCGTTGATGGACCCCTGAGGATACAGCGTGAGAAAATCCTTTTTGCAGGAGCTGATGGTAAGAGCAAGACCGGCAAAGATCGCTATATGCTGTATATGTTTCATATCTGATCGCTTAATTAAGGTAATAAATGTTTAATGGACCCAACCTAAAAATTAATATTTGCTCCGAACAGCACTGTTCTCGGTACAGGATAACTACCATTGTCCAGCCCCGCCTGGGTCTGGTTGTCCTTGGTATCATTCACTTCCGGATTCTGGCTGGGATACCTGGTGAACATAAAGGCATTCTGGACGCTTCCATAGACCCGGATCCCTTTAATATACCGGAGCATTTGCTGGCTGAAAGTATAACCCAGCGAAATATTCTTTACAGACAGGTAATCGCCGCTGAACACCCAGTTGGTATTGGTCGTACGATACAGCTCCGTTGTATTGGACAAGGTCCTGGGGACTTTGCCGTTACCCGGATTCGATTCGGAACGCCACCTGTACTGCATATCCTTATCAATATTGAAGATCCCATCCAGGTTCTGCAGGTTCTGAAGGTTCGTGTTCATGATCTTATTGCCCACCTGGCCTGCCACGACGATATTCAGATCAAAATTTTTATACGCGAAATTATTCGTCAGACCATAGATGAACCTGGGATTGGTACGACCGATAAAGGTCCTGTCACTGATATTGATCGTATCGTCCCCATTCACATCCCGCATCCGGGCCGTGCCAATGGCGGAAGTAGCTTCTCTGGGATACTTGTTAAAATCAGATTGATTCATATACAGCCCGTCGAAAATATAGCCGTATAGCTCCCCGACACGATGCCCCACGGCCGTACGGTTGTAATCGTTATATTTGCCGGTGCCGCCAATAGGTGTATTGTTCACCAGGGCAAGTACCTTATTGTCATTGAAGGCGATGTTGAAATCCGTGGACCAGGAGAACTCCCCTACCAGGTTCTTCGAGCTCACCTCGAATTCATGTCCCCATATACGGAAAGTCCCTATGTTATAAGTCAGCGAACTATACCCGGAAGCAAAAGGAATCTGCAGATTGGACAGCATCCCTTCCGTCCGTTTGTTGTAATAGTCATAGCTGAACGTGATCCGGTTGTGTAAGAAATTAGCTTCCAGCCCTATGTCCGTCTGTTTGGAAGTTTCCCAGGTGAGACTCTTGTTCCCCAGGATTGTGATCGATTCGCCGATGGTATTGGTCCCGTTAAAAATATAGTTGGTAGGGGTAAGCTGTGATACCTGGGTATAGTTCCCGATATTGTTATTACCAGTGAGACCATAACTGCTCTTTACCTTCAGGAAAGAGACCACACCCGATTTCGGGAAGAAGGATTCGTCACTGACTACCCAGGCCGCAGACACAGAGGGAAAGGTCCCGTATTTTTTAAATTCACCAAACCGCGAGCTTCCATCACGACGAATGGTGGCAGAGATATAATATTTTTTAGCGTAATCATAATTCACCCTTGCCAGCATGGAAGCGATCGTCCAGGCGGCATTATTGGTAGAGCCGGTAGTGCTGGTGGCGCCGGAGACCCAGGGAACGGCATCGTTGGCAAATCCCGTCCCGTTGACAGAACGGTTGTTCTGGTTCCATTTCTGGGCAGTATACCCTGCCAGGACATCGATGCTATGATTCCCGAACGTATTGGCATAATTCAGGGTATTCTCGCTCAGCCAGGAATAGGTATTATTGGAGCTGTTCTGCGCGAGCGATTGCGTGCTGAGACGGGGAGGCGGTGTTCCGAAAGTTCCGTACTGCGTGCCGTAATAAGCATTGTAGTCCTGGGTGAAGATATCCCCGTTGATAGTGGTCTTTGCATGCAATCCTTTAAGGATCTCGATATCCAGATAGGCATTGCCCAATACATGGAATGTGTTCATGTTATTGTTCATCAACTTCAACTGCTGCATGAAATTGGGCAGGGCATACATCCCATAGGAGCTGGTCCGAAGGGTATATGTTCCATCCGCATTGTAGGGAGAGATGAGCGGAGAGCTGATCTCCGCGCCACCTACCACCTGCCTGTTCCCGTTGATGGCAAGTGCGCCCCCGCGGGTGTTGTGATCGATCTGATAAGTAGGAGCAAGATTGAGCCCTATTTTCACCCGGCTGATGGGCCGGTATTCGTTGTTGCTCCGGAAAGCAAATCTTTTTACGCCGGTATTGTACAGCACCCCATCCTGGTTGAAATAGTTGAGGGTGGTGCTGGAGGATACTTTCTCCGTGCCGGAAGAAATGTTGACAGAATAGTTCTCGATGGGGGCCGTATGCATGATGGCGCTATACCAGTCCGTCCCTTTACTATATTGGTCGGGATTGGCATAGTCAGCAGGGATCTGAATCGGCGTGCCACCAGGTACGGTCTCATACGTGATCTTATCCTGGTAATATCCCTTCATGAAGGTAGCAAACTCTTTCGCGTTCATCAGGTCCGGACGGCCTCTTTTGGGTACGCTTTGCAGGCCATAATAGGCATTCGCAGAAATAGTAGTGCGGCCGATCCTACCGGTTTTAGTAGTGATAATCACCACCCCGTTCGCTGCCCGGCTTCCATACAGGGCCGTTGCGGCTGCATCTTTCAGGACACTGAATGACTCGATCTCATCCGGGCTGATCAGGTTGAGGTCCCCCGTACCGCCGGTGACATCGCTGCTGATAGGCTGACCATCTACAACGATAAGGGGCTGGTTGCCCGAACTGAGGGAAGCCGCACCCCTGATACGGAAAGTCATCGCCTGACCCGGCATACCGCTGGTCTGGTTGAGCTGCAGACCGGCGACTTTCCCCTGGAGCTTCTGCCCGAATTCTGTGGCAGCCACATCCTGCACGGAACTGGCGTCCACCTTGCTGACAGCGCCGGTAATATCCCGCTTGCGCTGCTTGCCATAACTGACTGTCACCTGCTCCAGGGTATTATCCGCAGTTTCCAGGGTAATGTTGATGTCGGACTGATTGTTAACCCCAACCGCTACCGTCTTATAGCCAATATGCGTAAATACAAGACTGGCATTGCCGGGAACGGCAATCGAAAAATGCCCGGTGGCGTCGGTAGTCACTCCCTTTTTAGAGCCTTTCACCTGTACGGTCGTTCCGGACAGGTCTGGAGAGCCGGCGCCCAGCAATACTTTTCCTGAGACGGCGATCGTCGTCGCAGCCTGTGAAAAACCGCTCATTGGGAATAAGAAAGAGAAGCAGCATAGGGCAAAAACACTGCGTATCCACGTTAACCGCGGAACGGTAAAACTTTTAATTTTCATATAACAGCTTGTTTTGGTTTTTTAAAAAATAGAGCCTTAACCGTTTCAACAACCCAAATATATCCCCGGTCAGAAGAGATGCCCATGTACATTTTTCCCTAAATGTTTGTACTTTTTGATATTTTTCCATTCGGAAAGTTCAACTCCTCCTCAACTGCCGATGCATAATTTTCATAAATATCTTGCCATTACCCCCCTGGAAGAAGCCTGGGGATTCTATCTAACGACCGTTGGTTATTCGAAGACCGATCCCAACCAGGTATACCCCCCTACTACAGAGCATCCGCTGACGCATTCCTTCACCTGGAACAAGGGGCGTATCCTGAATGGCTATTACCTTGTGTTCATTTCAAAGGGGCAGGGAGTCTTTGAATCAGCGGTCAGCGACCCTACCGTTATCACGGCAGGGACCTGCTTCTTCCTTTTCCCGGGCGTGTGGCACCGTTACCGGCCCGATCCTGAATCCGGCTGGGAAGAATACTGGATCGGCTTTAAAGGCTCCTACCCGGACCAATTGATGAATAAAGGATTTTTCAGTTCAAATTTCCCTGTGGCCAGCCCCGGAATGAACGAGACCTTATTGACCCTGATCCGGAAGATCCTGGATCATGTCCGTTCGGGCACTGTTGGCTATCACCAGGTGATCCCCGGCATTACCCTGGAGATCTTAGCGCTGGTGCATGCGCTCTCAACCAATAAGGCATTCAACAGCGATGAGGATGAGCAGGCAGTAGAGAAGGCAAAATTCTTCCTTCGGGAGAACCTGGAGAGCTCTCTGGATATGAAAAAACTGATAAAGGAATTGCCGATGAGTTATTCCAAGTTCAGGAAACTATTCAAAGAGGTGACGGGAGAATCCCCCAACCAATATCATCTGAATCTTCGGCTCGATAAAGCCAGGGAATTATTAAATACGACGAACCTCAATGTCACCGAGGTTGCCTACAACCTGGGCTTCGAGTCCGTCTTTTATTTTTCGAAGCTCTTCAAGAAAAAGAATGGAGTGTCGCCGAAATCATACCGGGCTATTAATTGATCGGTACTTCAGCATTCATTCAGGACACCTAATAGCCGGGGTTTTGCCCAAGGCCCGGACTTACCATCACATCACGCGAAGGTATCCCATAAATCAGCTTATTCTGCGTCACATTATATGTATTGGACAGCAAAAAGGGGAAGGCCTTCTTTTGATCCACCCCATACGCCGTTAATACAGGTATAGCCTGCCCGGTACGGACAAGGTCGAACCAGCGATGATTCTCAAAGGCTAATTCTACCCTGCGCTCATGCGCGATGGTATCACGCAGGCTGCTCTGATCCACTGTCATCGCTGGCGCCACACCAGCCCTTTGACGCACCTGGTTCAGGAATGGCAATGCAGCCCCTGACTGTCCCTGCTCATTCAACGATTCCGCCAGCATCAGCAGCACATCGGAATAACGATAGACATACCAGTCATCACCTGTATTATATTGCTGGGTAACACCCGTATAGGGAGCATTGTATTGTTTCTTGGCGAAGCGATGCGTAGAGGAGGTCGTATACCCCATCCCCTTACCAGCCGTATCCTTATTATTCAAAATACTGACCACGCTGTCAGGGACAAAATCGGTCTGGTCATTCAGATGTCCCTTTATCACCCCGATGCTGGCGTCGAGGCGAATGTCACCCGGCACATATGCATTCACAATATCCTGTGTTGGAACATTCCAGCCACCTGCCGTATTCTGATAATCCACCCCCAGCACTACCAGGGTGCTTGTCATGTTAGGGATAAAGTCATAAACGAACTGACTGCTCTGGTTATTGGCTCCGACAGTACCATTGGCGGGCGTAGCATTATTCCCTGCTGAATACTGGATCTCGAAGATAGATTCCGTGCTATTCTTATTGGCCGCCTTGAATACATCTGCATATTTGGGCAGCAGGGAATAGCCCATCTGTGTAACCGACTGGAATAAAGGAGTGGCCTTGTCGTACTGTTTAAGCGTAAGATATACGAGGCCAAGCTCGGTAGCCACCATCCCTTTATTGATCGTGCCGGGCTGAGGGAATGTGGGCGGCGATAGCTTGTTCAGCGCATCGGTAAAGTCAGCGATGATCTGTGCATAAACGGTGTCGACCGGAGAACGGCTGACAATGGCATTCTGGGCGTCCGTCACTTCATGCAGGTATAACGGGACCTGTCCAAAGAGGCGAACGAGCTCGAAATAATAATGCGCTCTCAACGCCTCGGCCTGACCGATGATCTGGTTTTGGGAAGAATCCGACATGTCGGCCGGCTTGCCTGCCTGTAGCTTATCGAGAATGGTGCTGGCCCGCTGTATACCCTGGAAGTTGGCCTGCCACAGAGCCTGTGTATTGGAGTTGGTGGCGTCATCCAGGAACTCCGCTATAACTTCATTGCCACTCCCCCCACGATCCTTGGCATTATAATCAAAAAAGGTATTGTCGGCACGCATTTCTTCCAGGTAGAAAGCAATACTGGCGGCATCCCGCAGCGGCACATAGGCTCCTGTCAGGGCCTGCTGGAAGTCTGAGTTGGTCTTAAAATAAATACCTTCATTGAGCTGTCCTTCCGGATAAAGCGTAACAAATTTTTTACTGCAGGAACTGACGGCCGCCAGAACAAGGCTAAGGCCGGAAAAAAAGATAATATGTTTCATGGTCATTCGCATTATTGATCGCAGATCGCGTTGTCGGTTAAAAATTCACATTTGCTCCGATCATCACCACTCTTGGGATCGGGTAAGAGCCATTGTCCAGCCCAGCCTGGGTCTGAGCATCTTTTGTATCGTTCACCTCCGGATTCTGACCAGGGTATTTGGTAAACATAAAGGCATTCTGGACGCTGCCATATACTCTTACCTCTTTAATATAGCGCAGCATCTTCTGCCTGAAGGTATATCCAAGCGTAATGTTCTTGACCGCCAGGTAATCCCCGCTGAATACCCAGGTGCTGTTGACCAGGCGGTACAGTTCGGTGGTGCCCGAGCGGGTGCTGGGCACTTTCCCATTACCGGGATCGGCCTCGCTCCGCCAGCGGTTCTGCATGTCCTTAGTGACATTGAAGATGCCATCGATGTTATGCAAATTCTGCAGGTTGGTATTCATGAGCTTGTTACCCACCTGGCCGGCGATGACGACGCCGAGATCAAAGTTCTTCCAGGTGAAGTTATTGGTCATGCCATAGATGAATTTAGGATTGGTCCTTCCAAGAAAAGTCCTGTCCTTGATATCGATGGTATCATCCCCATTGACATCCAGCATACGCGCCGAACCGACGGCAGAAGTGGAATACTTGGGATATTTATCAAAATCCGCCTGGTTCATATATACCCCTTCGAAGACATAACCATACAGTTCCCCGATACGATGGCCGACGGCTGTGCGGTTATAATCACTATACGTGTTGACGCCGCCGATAGGCGTCCCGTTCACCAATGACACTACCCTGTTATCGTTAAAGGAGATGTTAAAGTCCGTGTTCCAGGTGAAAGGGCCTTTGATATTCTCCGTGCTGACCTGGATGTCATGCCCAAAGATGTGGAAAGAACCTTCATTGTACTGAATAGATTCATAACCGGAAGTGTATGGGAGCGGCAGCGGATATAACATGCCTTCATTCCGGGTATTGTAATAGTCATAGCTGATGTTGACCCGGCCATGAAAAAGGGTCAGGTCAGCGCCTACATCGAATTGTTTGGAAGTCTCCCAGGTAAGGTCGGTATTACCCAGAACGGTAATGGCTTCACCCAGCGTAGTGTTCCCATAGTTGGCCGGAGTCAGCAAAGAGACCGATGTATAGTTACCGATATTGAAATTACCGGTCTTGCCGTAGCTGCCCCTGAACTTCAGGAAAGATACAATGTTGGACTTAGGAAAGAATTTCTCGTCGCTGGCCACCCATCCAACAGATACGGAAGGGAAGGTCCCGTATTTCTTACTGATGCCAAACCGTGAGCTTCCATCATTACGAATGCTGGCGGAGAGATAATACCGCTTCTTAAAGTCATAGTTGACCCTCGCCAGCGCGGAAGCAATGGTCCAGGAGGAACTGTTCGATGAGCCCGAAGTATTATTAGCCGCAGATATAAAGGGGGTCAGATCGGTAGCAAAACCTGTACCGGTAATAGACCGTAGCGTAGTGTATGATTTTTGAGTGCTATAACCCGCCAGTACGTCCAAAGAATGGTTACCAAACTGCGTATTCCAGGTCAGCAGATTCTCATTCGTCCAGGTGCGGGTGTTGTTCGAATTATTCTGCGCCTGGGAAGAAGAGCTCGCACGGGGCGGCACGGAGCCGAATGTACCGAACTGGGTGCCATAATAGGCATTATAATCCTGGCTGAGGAAGTCACCGTTGATGGTGGACTTGGCGTGCAGCCCATGGATGATCTCCAGGTCGATATAGGCATTACCCAGAAAGGAGAAGTTCGTTTGGTCGTTGTCCATGAGTTTTTCCTGCTGCAGGAAATTGGGGAGGGCGTACATACCGTAGGAGGCAGTGGACAGATTGAAAGTGCCATCGGATTTATAAGGCGATATCAGCGGGGAGCTTATATCGCCGCCGCTGACGACCTGCCGGTTACCATTCAGGGCCAGGGTCCCTCCCCTGGTGTTATGATCGATCTGGTAAGCCGGCGCCAGGTTGAGACCGATCTTGAGCCGGTCGATAGGGCGATATTCGGTGTTGGTCCGGAAGGCCCATCGTTTCGTACCGGTATTGTATAAGACCCCCTCCTGGTTGAAATAGTTCATGGTCGTACTGGAGGACACCTTATCGGTGCCGACGGAATAGTTGACCGTATAGTTGTCAATAGGTGCTGTATGGATAAGGGCATTATACCAGTCTGTACCTTTCCCATACTGGTCGGGATTGGCATAGTCGGCGGGGATGGTGGCCGTACCGGTAGTCGGGTTGACCCAACCCTCATTGTTGATCTTGTCCTGGTAAAATCCATTCATAAAAGTGGCAAACTCCCGCGCGTTCATCATGTCCGGACGGCCTCTTTGCGGCACGGTCTGCAGACCATGATATGCATTGACACTCACCGAAGACTTGCCGATCTTGGCCGTTTTTGTGGTGATCAGTATCACGCCGTTGGAAGCACGGCTGCCGTAAAGGGCTGTCGCATTAGCATCTTTTAAGACGCTATAAGACTCGATCTGATCCGGTGCGATTAAGTTAATGTCACCCGTCCCCCCGGCGGCATCGCTATTCAGCGGCTGGCCATCTACTACGATCAGCGGCTGGTTACCTGATCCAAGTGAAGCGGCGCCACGGATCCGGAAGACGATATTATTCCCCGGGATACCGCTGCTCTGCAGGATCTGGATGCCGGCTACCTTGCCCTGCAGCTTCTGGCCGAACTCGGTGGCAGGAATATCTTCTACATTGCCCGCATCTACTTTCGTAATGGCTCCGGTGATATCCCGCTTGAGCTGTTTGCCATAGCTGACGGTCACCTGTTCGAGCGTCCCCGCCTCCCGCTGCAACGTGATATTGATAGCAGAAGTATCCGTCACAGTCGCCTCTACAGGCCTGTAACCAATATGGCTAAAAACAAGAACAGTCCCCTGCACGGCCGCAATGATAAAGTGCCCGGAACTATCGGTAGGAATTACCCTTTGAGTACCCTTGATCGCTACACTGGTGCCTGACAGGTCCGCAGTGCCTCCACCCAACTGCACGGTTCCCGACACCTTCAACGAGTTTTTGGCGGAATCGTTCTTCGGAACAGCAGTGTCAGCAGAAGTGGCAGGCTTCACCGGAGTGGTATCCTTCGGGGCCGGCTTTACCGGGATCGTATCCTGCGAAAAGGAGATCGAATGAAACAGAACGGAAAAGCAAAAGAGGGATAAGGCAATGCGTAACCTTGATCTCGTGCGGGCTGATAAATTTATTTTCATAAACAGCCTATTGATTTTATGAGTTATGAATAGTCCCAGACCATAGGCATAGATATCCCCGCTCACGTTACCGTCAGTTGTACACATGGATCTCCCTTGGTACATTTTTAATATTTTCTTAATTTAAACGGGTAATGCCGGGCCGTGGGGATAACATAACTTTTACAAATACCTTGCCATTCAGAATTAGGCCCTTACGTAAGACAGTGAGGATATTTTTCCCCATACCTCGCCCGCAACAAATCCTTCATATAATTATTAATCTCGAACTGATCTGCTACCGGCTGATTGGTGAACGGTATTGTAGGTAAATAAGGGGGTGGCCCAAATTCAGTAGTAAAGGTAAGAAGGGGTGCGTTAGCTTTATACCGGCTGTCCACCATACGGTCCCACCATCCGAGGAAATGATCGACTGCAGCTTTCCATTCCGGCGCCCGTGGATCCGGCACCTGCGGTCCTTCTTCAAATCCCACACGGGCATGTATATGCCGGGTACGGACGATCGCTTCCTCCAGGGGAGCTGAAAAATTTTCCAGAAAGCTCTCGGTGACACATACCCAATGAGAAAGATCGCTGGTGAGAACAAGGTCCGGACACGCCCGAAAATAGTCCTGCATCAAAGTCGGACTGAACCCTACCCGGCCACGATGTGTCTCATGGGATACGACAATCCCTCTTTTCGCGCTGAAATCAGCCGCTATATCGATCAGCTCCAGATTGTGCCCGAAGGAGAAATAATCCCTGCCCGTATGAGAATTGATCAGCAGGGGATTGCCCTCAGCGCTTAATTCGAGGTAATGCCGGAAAGAGTCCTTAAATGCATCAAAACTATCCCCATGGGCCTGATGCTGGTGGGAGACCAGCAATAGTTCAAATTTTTGCAGCGCGTCGAACAACCGGCGCTTCCCGGCCGGATCTTCCGGTATCCAGGTGTCGATCCCATCATAACCGGCCTCCCTGATCTTCCTGCAGAAATCAGTTATATCGAGATGTTCATGTCCCCACAAGGGGCAGCATATTTTTATTTCCATATTGCCGGACAAAGATAGTTCGGTCTGCCCTGGACGCAAAAAATGAAAAAAAGAAGCTGAAAAAAAAGATCCCTTTATTAACGTCCAGTATATTTTCTGAAAACGAAACACAGACCACCATCACCAGGAAGCTCCCCAAAAAAGGATCTTTCAGCCGGAATGCCTGCACAAACCCCATTACCAGAACACCTATATATAAAAGGACGCCCGCAATACCTGCCTTCAGGAAAAAGCTAAGGTATTGATTGTGGGCATTCAGCTCATGTAGATACGAATCATATAGGTGATGATTGGCATATTTCTCTTTCAGCAATCCCACCTCCATTCCTGTACCATAGCCGATCCAGGGAGAAGCCCGTATCAGTTCCCAGGCGCACTGCCACCGGGCCATCCGGGGCTCCGGATTTTCTTTTTCTCCCGCATCCCCTCTCAGATCTTCCTCCAGTTGCACCAGGTAGCGGTTATGCAGATTGTCATTGCTGACCACTGCTATCAAAGAAAGGAGGGTAAAAGACAAGGAAACGAATAAAAAAATCCTGCGCATCCTGCCTTTCATCAGCCAGAAAGGAAGGATCCCGTTTAAAATAATCAATAAGGAGATACCTACGGCGCGGGCTGCAAGCTGTAAAATAGCCGCCAGCAGCACCAGGGAAGCCAGGGCATAGCACCACCGGACCAGAGAACGATGGGAACAGATCATCAGCCAGATAAATGTAACGAGAGAGATCCCTATGTACAGGGAGAAATAAGTAGCGTGCAGGCCGATCGGTGCCGAAAAGGGATGATTCATGAACAAGGGGCTGAAGAGCGAGGAGGGGGGCAGCCCCTGGCCCCGGATAGCGAGCAGCGCTGCTCCATACAGGTACACGGTAGTGAAAAAACAGCTAAGTGCAAAGGCCTTCAGGAGACGCCTTTGATATATTTTCCAATCGGGTTGCGTGAAATAGAATATCAGGGGGAACAATAAAAGAGCCAGTTGTTTTTCCCACTCTTTAAAGGCCAGCCCCTGCTGATGGGACCAGCCGGTAGCTACGATCGTGAGCAGGTAAAGAGCGGCGACCAGCCAGCCAGACCAATGGAAAGACAACGGTCGCCCCTGCCCCCGGCGCAAATGAATAAGCGTATGCAATAAAAGGCCGATCAGTGCCAGTTCGCTGTACAAGCGGTCGAAAGGCAGGGTCACCAGAAATACCAGCATAAAATAATAGCTGATCTTATTCGCGGGAGTATCGTCTATATAGAATACTTCTTTCATTCCTGTGAATATACAAACTATGCAAAATAAAGCGTTCGTAATGAGCAATGATCGCCGGCCAGTTGAATACTTCCCGGATCTTTTCCTGGTTGCGCCGGGTCATGCATTCCTCACAGATATTCCCCCCCTTCAGGGGGCGGGGGACGTCGACAAGGGTAGTGATGTCTTTTGCATCGGAAAAATACAGCGCGTTCTCTCCCAGCACCTGCCTGTTGAATTCATTATCATGTGCGGCTATCAGCGCTTTGCTGGCCATGGCCTCCAGCAGGGAGGGGTTGGTGCCGCCCGTACTATGCCCATGAAAATAGAGGTGAGAGAAGAATTTCAGGCAATGAATTCTTTGCTGCTCATAGATCACTCCCCCAAAAAGGATCCTTTTATCGTGACTGAACTTTTGTTGCAGATATTTACCGAATTTATTGGATGCATTCCCGACCACCAGGATCTTCTTGCCAGTACTACTCTTCGTGAAGCCATCCAGGATGGTCTCAATATTATTTTCAGGCTCCATGCGGGCCATCAGCAGAAAATAATTTCCGGCGTCGACCCCGTATTCCCGGAGCATGTTTTCGTCCGCCTGGTGAAACAGCTCTGCTCCATAGGCGATATATTCACTTTCTATCCCGTACTTATCCCGGAAATAGGATTGGATCACGGGTGAATCCGCTATATAGAAATCACTGAACTTTACCGCCAGCTTTTCTGCATAAAGCAGGAAGCGGCGCGTGAGCCTGGAATACTTGGTACGCTTCCATTCCAATCCGTCCAGGTTGTAGACAATCATGCTGGATGCGGGAAAAAGATGCCCCCAGATCGAGCTGCTGGTATAACCCAGTTGCAGGATCACATCGAAACTCCTTTTGCGGGCGTCCATAAGACAATTGAGGTCGTAGATAAATTGCCCGGCGCTCCCCAGTAGATATTCCGGATCATAGCAATGCCTGATCTCCACCCCTTCCCAGTTCTTTCCCTGGTAAGGATGGTTATGGGAATTATAGACCGTCACTTCATGTCCGGCTTTTACCAGCCCGGGAGCCAGATGTTCCGCCAGCTGCTCGAATCCCCCATAGTAGTTGGGAATGCCTCTTGTACCAAGTATGGCTATGCGAAAACTCATAAGGGATCCAATATTTGATGATAGGCCCTGGCTATACAGGCAGCAGCCTGGTCCCAGGTGTAGTTCGTTAAAATCTTTTTTCTCAGCGCAGGCCGGAAGTTTGTATTTGCCGCATAATCCACCGCCCTGAAAATAGAATCGGGGCTTCCCGGATCGCAATAAAAAGCATGATCCTCATAGTATTCCCGGGTATATCCTTTATCCGTGATCACGATATTGCACCCCATAGCGCCCGCCTCCAGAGAGGAGAGCCCGCAGGTCTCAAACCAGCTGGGCAGGATATGTACCTTCGCCTTTTGATAATACTGTACCAATTCCCGCTGGGGAATATGCCCGATAAAATGTACATTGGAGGCTGCTATTTTTCGGCATTCCCGGTAATAAGAAGATTGGTTGGGCGCAGGAGAGCCGATGATCAGCAATTGGTAGGATGTATTATTCAACGCTCTGATCAGGTTGACCTGGTTCTTTATCCCTTCGATCCTGGCCACGCACAAGACCAGGTGATCGTCTTTTTCCAGCCCGTCATCGAAAGCGAACAGTTTGGCATCCATACCATTCGGGATAGGGATGCAGCCGGTGGAACATTGGTATTGCTGCACCAGTTTTTTATATTCCATGACTGAGTTGGAGAACAGCAGGGAGGCCCTGTCCAGTATTTCCCGGACGGACTGCTGCTGGCCCTTCCACAGATATGCTTTGCTCATTAATTCATCCTTTCCCAATAGATACCTGGCCAGGGTCTTCAGGTATTCGATCGCATCGGAAGACAGCATTTTAAAAAGCATACCGGCTATCCCTTTTCGGTATTGCCTGTCATATCCGCTGTAATCGACGAGCAGGGTGGAGACGACAAAGGGCGTCGTAGATTGACGGATATGGAAAAGTATATCTGCCGGCCGTATGATATTAAAAAAGTGAAGCAGGTCGTACTGATCATAGCTGATCTTTTCATTGGTCAGCCTGATATCCACCTGAATGCCCAATTCCTCCAGGTGCCTGGCTGTTTGAAGCACCTGTAAAGTATCTCCGCCCTTTACGGAATAGAGCGTGGCCCTTGTAATGAATACTACCCGCATAAAGGCATCTGTTGAGTGAAAAAAAACAGGATGGTCCGGCGGAGAATGCGAAGGTCCAGGAGGAAGCCTGCATTACGCACATAAAAAGCATCCCATTGATAACGCCAGAAAATAGTTTTAAAATCCGTTTTAGACCCATGGAGGCCTTTTATCTGAGCCAGCCCCGTTATCCCGGGCTTTACGAAATTCCTGTAATCATGCCCGGGTATCATTTTAGAGAAGGTATGGCAGTCAGCGGGCATATAGGGCCGTGGTCCCACTATGCTCATAGAACCGGACAGGACATTAAAGAGCTGCGGCAATTCATCCAGGTGAGATTTCCGAAGCAATTTCCCAATTCGCGTGATCCTGCTATCGTTTTGCGATGCGGGACATTCATCGGCCTGTTGGTTAACGACCATGGTGCGTAATTTATAACAGGTAAAAGCCTTCCCTCCCTTTCCAATCCTCCTTTGCAAAAAGAATACAGGTCCCCGGGAATCCAATTTTATCAACAAGCCCATAAGCGGCAGGAGCCAGCTTAAGACACCTGTAATAAGGAGGAGGGCCAGCGTTATATCGAAGGACCGCTTAAAAAATAAATAGCTTTTATTCAGGTCCGGAAGGGTCCTTTTGGGTGTTTTTTTCGGGGAGTTCCGGATCTTCCGTTTAAAACCTGGAATATTATCAGCTTTAACAGTCATTACTAGTTCAAACGCAGCAGGAAAACAAACAGTTGCCTACGACAAAAGCAACCCCTTCTCCCGAAAGCACGTTTTATTCTCTATGCCCTTACGAGCAAGCATATTGAAAGTATTAGCCTATTTCGACCTTTTTAATTATCCCGTCTCTGCTGAAGAAATCTTGTTCTTTCTTGACCAGGATGTACAGGCGCCTGAACTGGATCAGGTATTGGAGGCCCTGATCGCCGGAAAATACCTCTTCAGGCTGGACCACTTCTATTCGCTCCGGGATGATCCCCGGGCAGCAGAGCGAAGGATCAGGGGAAATAAGCATGCAGCCGAGTTGCTGGTGATAGCGGATAGGGTATCCCGTTTCCTCTACCAGTTTCCCTATGTCCGGGGAATAGGCATTTCCGGGTCCTTATCCAAGCATTTTGCAGACGAGAATGCCGACATCGATTATTTTATCATAACCCGGTCGAACAGGCTCTGGATCGCAAGGACCTTTATGCACCTGTTCAAAAAATGGAGCTTTCTCACAGGAAGACAGCATTGGTACTGCATGAACTACTATGTAGACGAGGATGCCCTGGAAATAGAGGAAAAAAACATTTTTACAGCTACTGAGCTGATCACTTTATTGCCTGCCTGTGGCAATGGGGGCCTGGTAAAATTCTTCGACGCCAATGACTGGGCGACTGCCTATTTTCCTCAATATCGCCAACGGCAGCGGGAGGCTCCCCCCTTTCATCCCCCCCCTTCCTTTCTCAAACGGACATTGGAAAAAATATTCGACAACCGGACCGGCGACCGGCTGGATGATTTTCTCCGTCGCCTCACCTCCCGGCGCTGGAAGAATAAGGAGGATAGAGGCGTTCTCAACGAAAAAGGAAATAAGATGTCTTTAAAAACGGGGAAGCATTTTTCCCGGCCCAACCCGGAAGGATTCCAGCAGAAAATACTGACCATCTATTCCGACAGGCTGAAAGAGTTTGAGGTCAAATGGGGAACGTGCGAATAGCTACAAGGTTTTTTTTAACAGCAAACAGCTATCTATCTAACAAAATCTGGCTATCGGCTAGCAGCTTGAAGCTAGCAGCTTTACACTCTCTTCCTGAAGCTAATGATGTAATAATCCCCGATGTACTTCCAGGGCCACTTTTCTTTCCAGCGGTCTTCCAGTTTCTTTAAGGTCCTATAAAGCCGCGGGTACTTTTCGGCAAAATGTTCAATATAGGAAGGCGGAACGATCGTACACAATCCTTCTACCTTCAGAAAGTCGAATGAATCTTCCAGGGAACGGATCACATAGGACGGAGAGTAATACCAGCATCGGAAATAGTGCCCCTCCACATGCGAGCGCGCCCCTTTGCGGCGGCTGAAGAACCGCCTGGTGGCCGTTCTGAATTTTCCTTTAAACACCAATAGCGTTTCCCAAAGAGAGAATCCCGGTAATATTACCAGGGTGAGCTGTCCCCCGGGACTGGTCAGGGAAGAAAAAGAGCGTAATACCTTATCGAGCTCCCCCGTGCAATTCAATCCGGCGAAGTTGGAAAAGATGAGATCAAAGGGACCTTTGTTCTGGAGATCCTCCAGGGAAGTAAAAGAGCATACTTCAGTAGTGATCTTTTCGGTCAGCTCCTGGCGGACAATTTTCTCCCTCAGCGCCTGCTGCATGCCTTCTGCGATATCCGTAGCATGCACCCGGTGGCCCAGTCTTCCAAAATAGGTGGCATCCTCTCCCGTGCCGGCATTCAATTCAAGAATGGAACTATTGGGGGAAAGATATTGCAATACATGTCCCCTCACCCTTTCTCTTTTGTATTGGATGATCGTATTGCCGGCGTCATACTGGTCAAAAACGAGGGACTGCTTACTAAAAGCCCGGGCCGCTTCCTCTTCGTTCATTTTATGGGAGAGATCAGTCATGTTTCGTTCTTAAAAGCGGCTAGCTTCAAGCTGTTAGCTGCTAGCCAGATTCAGTTAAAGTGCTTGCAGCTCGCAGCTATCAGCTTGCAGCTATCTCCTTATAGCTCGAAGCTAGCAGCTTGCAGCTAGTTCGTATACGGCAGGCTGGGATCTGTCAGCTGGGGTTTCTGAAGCCAGTTCAGTTTAATCTTAGCGAAAAAAGCAGACGGCGCATACCAGGCGATAGACGCTGCCCGCCGGATATTCGCCCCGGAGATAGCGGCAGGATGCCCCAACATTTTTTTGAGCTGCTGCCAGGCCAGGTGCCAGCGGTAAGTCTTATGTACATACCGGTGCAATTGTTTGTAAAATGCGGGACGGTAAGTGTTCCGGAACATAAGCTGTAATTCATCGGAATCCGTCCAGTTCGTCTTTTCCTTCAGATCAGCCTTTACTCTTTCATGAAATACAGTGCCGGGCAAGGGGTAAGATACAGAGATCCCCAGGCTATCCGGCAAGAGTTCATTGATCATCCGGATGGTCTTCCGGATGTCTTCTTTTGTCTCGCCGGGGTAGCCGAACTGTATAAAAAAGGAAGGCCTGATCCCGTTCTCCCGCAGCAGACGGGTGGACTGGTAGATCTGTTCGACAGTGGTGCCTTTGTCCATAGCATCCAGAATTTTCTGCGATCCGCTCTCCGCCCCCATCCAGCTATTCTCACAGCCCGCACGGGCCAGCGCCCGGACATAGTTCTCCTGCAGGAGCAGGTCGGCCCTGGACTGTATCTTGAACCGGAACCGGAGCCCTTCTCCTTCCACCAGGTCGGCAAATTCTTTCACCCATCCCGGCCTGAGCCCGAAAATATCGTCACAGAACCAGATATGATCAAAGGCGTATTTCTCTTTCAATTCCTTGAGCTCTCTTACCACATGCCGGGGAGTCCGGGCATGATACCGGTTGCCATAAATAGGCTTGGCGCACCAGTTGCATTTAAAGGGACAGCCCCGGGTAGTACTGATATTCAGGGAAAAATAGCCATGGTGTCTCATCCAGGTGTTCCGGTAGTCGTCCATATTTACCAGATCCCAGGCCGGCAGAGGGAGTATGTCCAGGTCTTTCATCACCGGTCGCGCCGAGGTCTTCAGGGGGAGCAGGTTCTGTAAATAGGCTAATCCCCGGATCGCTGAAAAATCATTTTGCCCTTCCCCTATCGCAGTGACCAGTTCAAGCAGCGTCTGCTCCCCTTCGCCCAAAAGGACGAAGTCAGCTCCCTGTTTGAGATATTCTTCATACTGATCGGTAGAGTCCGAACTGGACACAATCACCGTACAGTTTTTATCCTTTGCCAGCCGGATCATCCGGTAGGCAGCGTCCCGCATATTCGTCAGGCACATTTTCGTAAGGTAATTGAACCCATCGTCATAGAGCACAAAAAAATCCGGGCGCTCGTCCTTCAACACCGGCATTACTTCATTGGGATCTTCCACGAACATCGTATCGAACAGAGATACCCTAAACCCATGCTCTCTCATCAGTGCTGCGGCGCCAATAGTAGCCAATGGCGGATAGGGCTGCCCCGTCGCCCATTGTTTGGGATCGAATCGCAGAAAATAGGAATGAGAAAAAAGAATATTATTCATGCACGGGGCATTTAATTTTTTATGCACACCCAGTCGAATTCATCTTTCTTTCCCAATAGCCTGTTGCCAAAGGCCTTGGGATTATACAGCAAGGTATAATGGAAAGACCGCAGATCGTGACTGTTATGATGAAAATGAAAATCGGCCATCTCCGGATACCCTAAGGAGGTATAATAAGCAAGGCTTTGCCTTTTGGCTATTTCCACCTCCGCCGGCTTGTAAAACCGGGTGTCCACGATATGTATTTCTCCCCCATATTTGAGGTAGGAAAGTGTAAGGTGTATCATTTTTTTAAGAGAAGGGAAATATTGGATCGAATCAGCGAATACAATAAAATCGAATTGCTGATCGGCTAATATTCCTGAGCGTATATCTCCTTGAATAAAAGTCAGGTTGGGATCGTCATTAAATACCCTGGCTGCCTGTTGGAGCTCGGTGAAATTGATATCGAGGCCCGTCACTTTCGTCCCGGGTATCTCTGCCAGTTGGTGAGACAGCCAGCCGTTGCCGCAGCCGATTTCCAGGATATCCAGGGGCTTCTTCATGGCAGACAGATAGCGAGCCAGTCGCCGGCCCGACCGTTTGCGGATCTGCCATTCCTTATAGTGAGGGTGATCCACCGGCATTTCGGGCAATTTTAACAATTCTTCGTCCGTGCAAAGCCTGTTTTCCAGGCTGCGGGTGGTAATATATTTCTTTTCAAAAAGAATATCGCCGAGCCTCGTGTGGCCCTGAACACGTATATTCGTTAATATGGAAGAGTCCGGTAAGTCCATTTTCTTAAGCGTTTAGCAGGATACAATAGATTCTGGCATCCGATTAGAATAAACGCTTCTTTTTCAACAAAGGATGCCCCGGCCGGGATTTAATTTACCTTTCTGACCGCCTGGTAGATATAACAGTCCTCCGCAGGAAGAATGCCGCCCCGGAAGCTGCTTAAAGGATGGAACCGAAAATCGCCAATTCCATCCTGCACCCCTTTTCCATCTATCTCCCTATTGGATAACAGAAGGAATTTATCAAGTTTCTGCAAAAAGGGCGATTGAGCCATCTCTTCTGTGATCGTCTTCGGAGGTAGTGGGAAATAAGGCCTTCTCCAGTAGCAGAAGCTGCCCTCCCCGCCAGTATTGAGATACCATACCTTTTTCTCCAGGTAGACGCATAAGGCGGGTCCCGCGATATAACCGTCCACCACCACTGTCTGTTGTTCAGCCAATTGCTGCTCCTTCACATAAGCGACGGCGTTTTTCGACTGAGAGAAAGGACGGGTATAATCCTGTTCCAGGGCATACAGGCCCACCCCTATCTGCACCGCCAGGATAAGGCAGAATGAAGTCCGAAGGATGACCCGGAAGGAAGTGTTATCCCCCGCATTCCGAAAGGGTAAAAAAGGGGTTGTGACATTCCCGGCCATCCAGCAAGCCGAGAGGAAATAGATGAACACCATCCCAAAATATCTTGAAGCAGCCATCCTGGTGACGACCAGGAAAGCCAGCAATAAAAAAAGGCTGCTGTAGTAAAATACGAGTGCTTTACGGTCATCTTTCAATACGGCGCCGGGAAAGAGTAAAAGGAGCAGGAAAAGAGTCCCTCTGACGAAATTCCCTATGCCTTTCCCATCTATCCAGAAGGTATTCCAGAAATGCGCCCGATCCAGCGGGATGGGAAGCCACCCTCCGATCAGGGCCCGAAGGCCCGACAATAAATTTTGCCCTGACAGCCACGCTGACGGATTGGTGTGAAGAATATAATCCTCGCGGGGGATCTGCGCCTGAATCAGGGAACAGGCCATGCCTGCCAGAAACAGCACAGTGAGCAGGCAGAAAGGCCGGGTAAATAATCGCTTTTGTCCGGCATACTCCATTGCGAGATAAAGGTAGACGCCGATGGCCGCAAATGAGTAGAAGAGATCGGTATTGCACAGGAGTATCAGCAGGCATCCGATAAGGGAAAGGTATTTTCCGGGATTATTCAGGAGCAGGCAGGTTATAAAAAGGAACAATATCCCTAATGCATAACTTCTGCACTGAATATCATATTCGAAGATGAAATAATAGCTGAAAACAACCCCTGTTTTGATCACCCGCCCAAGAGGCGCATACCGCAGAAAAACGAACGCAACGGCAGCCGCGATCAGCAAATGGAATACCTGGAGGCCCACGTAGCTTACCGTAATATAATGGGTGATAAAGTACAACAGGCAGCACCACAGCCGTGGGTGTCCTTCATAACGCATATTATGATAAAGGGACGGTAAGGATATGCTATCCCTTCCGAATAAGAACTGTTGCCCTTCTTCCAGCCCCAATTCATGATAATGTAAACCCAGAGCGCTGATAACGAGATATAAGACCAGTATCGGAATGACCTGCCGGAGGGGAAGAACTGCTTTTATCTCATTCATCAGCCATTTAATTTTGTTCCGGGTGAAAGGTGCAGATAACAAACACATTTTACGCAGGCGCTGTTCGTATCCATATCCAGGTTCTTCCTGAAATCCATGGCTGTCGGGCTGTTCAGAATATCGGTCAAAGAATTTTCATGAATATTTCCCAGGGGAGGCAGGAAGAAACAGGGACGAACAGTCCCGTCCGCCTCGACCACCGTCGACACCCAGGGAGCATTGCACTTTTTATAAGGGAAGGGGTTCATTCCGTAAGAAGCGGTATAGTACTCCCCAATCTTGCTCAGTTTGGCCGGAGATTCAGCGATGAACCGGTTATCGAAAAGAGGCTGGTAGTCCCGGATAAGCGTTTGGATCATCTCCAACACTTCGGGCAATTCCTCTTTTGACGGAAGGATCTCGTGCTGCCGGGGCTCATCCCAGGGATTGGCACGATTAAAAGCCTCACTGCTGACGTCGGCCGGAAGGAAACTGATCTGGTCCAGCCCCATAGCAGCTCCGGCCTCGATGATGGCAGGCCAGTGCCTGAAATTAAGGCGGTGAATGACAGTCCTGGCCGTGATCCGGAAATCCGGATTCTTCGAGTGGAGCAGTTGCACCCCTTCTTTCAGCTTACGAAAGGCGCCTGGGATATTCCGGATGGTATCATGTAATTTTTCATCCCCATCCAGTGAAACAATAATATCATTCACCCATTGCAGCAGGTTATCCGCATGCCGGGCTAGCGAGAGACCGGTGGAAAGAAGGGAGATCCGTATGTTTTCTTTTTTCAGGATAGCACAAAATCGGAAGAAATTCGGGTTTAACAGGGCTTCCCCGCCCGACATAAGCACCTGCCGGGTGCCCAGTCGCCGCAGACTCTCCAGCAATCCCTCTATATCCTGCTCCGTCAGTTGCTTCAGGTTATGGTTGCCTTTCCAGATATCGCACATCACGCATTGGCAGTTGCAGGCACTGTGAGGCATGAGGATCACGATCGGTAACGCCGTGATCCTGTCCGTCTGTAAGGTCCGGTAACGCTGAAAAGTATGGTATATAGAAGAAGTGTTCATAACGTCCAATTAAATGTTCTTTATCCGGATCCAGGGAAAAGGGCTCTTTACTCCCCGTAACCTGTTCCGGATGGAATGGGGGTTGTATAGGATAACAGGACGGAAGGAACGCAGATCATCAATAGGGTGATGATAATAAAAGTCCGCCATTTCGGGATAGCCGAAAGAAGTATAATAGGCCAGGGTACGGTCCCTGGCTTTTTCCAGTTCTCCCGTTTTATAAAAAGGCGTATCCAGCACATGGATCTCTCCGTCCGGCGCCAGGTTGGCTAATGCAGTATAAAGGATCTCCTTAAGAAAGGGGAAATATTGAATGGACGCGGCAAAGATGATCCGGTCGAATCGATGGTCCCCGAGTATGCCCGAACGGATATCGCCCTGGATAAAGCAGAGATTGGATACATTCCTGAACACCCGGGCCGCCTGTTGCAGCTCGGTAGAATTAATGTCGAGACCAGTCACCTTCGTACCCGGTATCTCCGCCAGTCGATGGGCCAGCCATCCATTGCCACAGCCAACCTCCAGGATCTCCAGGCACTTTTCGGGTGCTGACAGACGGCGGATCAGGCGTTGGGTGGAGTTCCTCCTCATCAGCCATTCTCCGTAATACCGGTGCTCTTTGGCGATGTGGGGTAATTTCACCAACTCATCATCCGTGATGAGACGATTTTCCAGGGTACGGATGAGAATATATTTCTTTTCAAAAAGTAGTTCTCTTTCCCCGGGATGATCCTGGAACCGGATATTCGTCAATATAGAAGGACCCCGAAGGTTCATGGCTAAAGTTGATTTATTTTAAAAACCCTGTATCTCCGGCTGCCGGTATTTCCATATTTTATGAAGCAACTTTATCTCATAAGGGTATTTATAAAGACTCGTTTTGTAACGCAGACCGGCGACGAAATGGATCAGTTTCCTTTTCAACCCGTTAAGGCGGATATCCGATACCGTAGGATAATAGCCATTCAGCACCGTTTCAAAATCCCGGATCTTATCCACCATTTCCGCCGTCAGCCAGGGAGTCAGCGGATTCTTCCGCAAATCAAAACTCTCCCACTGAGGTCCGATCCAGTCTTCCAGCTTCTCCGGGAACTTAAAGCCTGCGTCCTGGATCGTTTTATACAATTCGGACCCCTCGGTCGGCACCGGGCTATAAATATAAATGACGACTTCTGTTTTGGGATTGATCGCTTTGATCTCCTTGATAAAGGCGATATCCTGGTCGATATATTCCATCACTTTCTCCGGCGTCTTGGAAGGCAGGCCCAGGACGAAGGAGTATTCGGGAATGATATCGAATTTAGCCATCCTGGCGGCAAAAGTCCTGATCTGTGCGCCCGTCTGTGTCCCCCCCTTGTCCATCTGCTTCAATATTTCATCATTACCCGTCTCGGCGCCGAAGAAGATCATCTTACATCCCGACTCGCGCATCAATGCCAGTGTCTCGTCCTTGTACTTATTGATCGTATCGATACGGCCTTCTCCCCACCATACAATATTGTCCTTTTTGATCATATGGGAGAATTCGATGACCCTTTTTTCCGACACGAAGAAGTTATTATCATGGAATTCAATAGCGTCTGCCCCCCATTTTTTCTGGATATACTTAACATCCTCATAGACCTGTAAGGCAGTCCTTGCTTTCCATCTTGCCTCGAAAATAGGCACGACCGCGCAGAAGGAGCAGGTGAACGGACAGCCCATGCTGGAATGATAGGCGAGTGTCCTGTTGCCCAGGTAGGTCTTTCCCAGGTATTTTTGCATGGGATAGAACTTGTCCAGCCTGTCATAAGGCAACGGAGGAAGGCTTGCCTGGTCAAAGAGGTCTTCCTTTTGGGTTTTTATGATCTTCCCGTCACGGCGGTAGATAAGGCCTTTGATCAGCTCATAGGGCTTATCATTCTCCAGGGCGTCGATCAGGGCAGGAAAAGCGTGATCCCCCGGGCCATTGATGACAAAATCCACATACCCGGAGTTCAGCACCACTTTGTGCTGGTTGGAGGCAAAATACCCTCCCCAGATCATGACCATGCCCGGGAATTCCTCTCTTATCCGTTTCGCATAGGGAATGGCCTGTTTGAGCTGCGGGCCGGGCATAGTAGTGAACCCGACATATTTAAATTCCCCTGTCTTTAGCCAGGACTGGATCTTCTTATACGGATCATGTTCGCAGTTGCCATCCACGATCACCCATTCGAATTTCCCTTCCACGGAAGCTGCGATCTGGAGTACGGAATTTGGGACCCTATACTTATTTATGGCGCTGCGGGGATTGAATAATAGAATCTTACTCATATTTAATCAATGCTTTAGGCATCCTCTCACAATAAACGTCCGTTTTTTATGAAAGGATGCCTCTACTAAACAAACTAAGACAATATATCAGGCCCTCCCGCCGGAGAGAATCCGAGCCGGCGGCCGCCTACGACATTTGGGCCTTAAGCTATGATCATCAGCCGGATAACCTGATGTTAGCGCTGGATGAAGGGCTTTGCGCGGACCTTCTCCGGCCGGTTACAGTCACCGGCAAGGTAGTGGTAGATATCGGCTGCGGAACGGGACGGCACTGGAAAAAGATCTTCGACCGGCAGCCGGCCCGGTTATTGGGCTATGACGTATCACCTGGCATGCTGGCTATCCTCCGGCAGAAATATCCGGGCAGCGAGACCTATCTCCTGAAAGGAGAATCTCTCCACGGGCTGCCTGACGCTGCCTGCGACCTGGTGCTATCCACCCTGACGGTAGCCCATATCCCCGACCTGGAAGCCGCGCTGCGCGAATGGTACCGGGTGTTAGCCCCGGGCGGGGACATGATCATCACCGATTATCATCCGGAGGCGCTGGCTAAAGGCGGGCAAAGGACCTTCCGCGAGGGAAAAAAGGTGATCGCTGTCCGGAATCACATCTATCCGATCCGGCAGATACGTGCCATCGCCGGCCAGTTAGGGCTGCAGGAACAGAAAGTAGTAGAAAAAGAGATTGACGACACCATGAAACCCTATTATGAAAAGCAGCAGGCTTTAGCGGTCTTCGAACGTTTCCGCGGGGTCCGGATCATTTATGGCATTCATTTAAAAAAACCAGATGCGGCTTTCTAACCTGCATTTTCCCGGCGGAGAAGGGGCAAAGGACCTGCAGATCGATGATGGAAAGATAACAGCTATCCTTTCGTCATCGCAGGGAAATGGGCTGCCCTCCCGCTTATCTTTCGAAGACGCCCTGGTGTTTCCCGGTTTGATCAATTCACATGATCATCTTGACTTCAACCTGTTCCCGTCACTGGGAAATAAGATCTATAAGAATTACACCGCCTGGGGACAGGATATTCACACCCATAATAAAGAGGAGATCGCGGCAGTATTGAAAATACCCCGGCAACTCCGCACTTTGTGGGGGCTCTATAAGAATTTACTCAACGGGTTTACTACCGTTGTTAATCATGGCGAAAAGCTGGAAACGGATGGGAACATCATTACCGTCTTCCAGGATTATCATTGCCTGCATTCGGTAGGCTTTGAAAAGAGTTGGAGATGGAAGCTCAACCGGCCCGGGAGATCGGAGCGGCCCTTTGTCCTGCATGTTGGCGAGGGCATCGATGCCGCAGCCGGGCTGGAGATCGACCGGCTTATCCGCTGGAATCTTTTTAAAAGGCCCCTGATCGGCGTACATGGAGTAGCCATGAGTGAAAAGCAGGCGGCCGCCTTTCGGGCCCTGGTCTGGTGCCCCGCTTCCAATTATTTCCTGCTGGGACAGACCGCTTCCATAGACCGGCTGAAAAGCAAGGTCCCCGTCCTCTTCGGCACCGATTCCACCTTAACAGCCAGTTGGAACAGTTGGGACCAGATCAGGATGGCCAGGGATGAAAATAAAGTAACGGACGAGGAGCTGCTGGATACGCTGACAAGAGCACCAGCCACCATCTGGGGACTAACCGGCTGTGGAGAGCTTACCACAGGCAGCCGGGCCGACCTCGTCATAGCCCGTCCCGTAAAAGGACTGAAAGGGATGGATGCTTTTTATGCGCTCAACCCGGAGGACTTTTTGCTGATCCTGCACAAAGGAAATGTCCGGATGTTCGATGAATCCCTGCTGGGCCCCCTGTCCGCCGGCGGTCTGCCCGTAAAAACATTCTATCGGACACCCATCGGGAACAGCATTAAATACATGGAAGGTGATCTGCCCGGCCTGATGCAGGAGATCCTCCGGTACTACCCGGAGCTTATATTTCCGCTTCTGCAGGAATAAAGCTGGACCGTTTCATTCAGAGAAAGATCATACGACCGGATAAGCCTCTCTCCTGTTCTTCTGATTCAGGAAATGCAAAAAATGAATGTGATGGAGACGGGGAGTGGAAGGCCGCAGCACAGCATCTTCCGTCCATTCACCATACAGCAGCATATGACTGCCTATGTCGACCGTCCTGTGAATAGTTATTTCTTTATAGCTCTCCACCCAGTCCGGTACCGGAAAGCCAAATTGCCGGGTTGTTATAACGCCGAATGGAAGCTGATCCAGCGATGGAGGGCTGGCGCTGTGGTTCCTTCCCAGTTGGTAGATGACCTGCTTGTAGATAGCCGGGGCTTCCGATACCACGATCTTTTTTACATCCATGATCTTTGTCAACACCTGGTTCGAATGTCTCATCCCAAGCAAATACCTGCCCGATTGCCGGATATCTCCCAGCAGGTCCATCGGGAAAATATAATTGTAGTCATCACCCAGCTTAAAAGAAATGATCCTGACCCTTCTCGGGTAACTATATGCCGTCGCTACAGCCTTTAATTTTTCAAAAGTAACGTCTGGTTTTTTATAGAATTTCCGGTAGATCAGCCGTGCTTTTACACTATTGACATGATAAATGCGACTGCTCCTGACCTGCAATAAAAAAAGAGTGCCTTTTTCATCATCGATCCTGTCAAAAAAATCCAGTTGGGCCAGGGCCAGGGCATTTCGTCCGGCATCACGGGGATTACCGGGGGCTGTCCTCCTGAAGTAGATGGTGTATTCCCTGTTTTGTCCGAGGGCTTCCTTATATTCTTTTTTTTCCACCCATATACCGAAAGTCAACGGTTCCAGCCCGAGCATCCATTGATTTTCCGAAACATCGATGAGGAGATCGCCTGCCTGCAAATAGACTTTTTCCGCGACTGCATCGTTGATGCCTACCGTTGAAAATTCCCTGACCACGGTCTCTCCCAGTATTATTTTCCGGAACATCCGGCTCATTATACTTTTTATCATGACTGTTAAAATTACTAATTTATATTTGAAGAAAGCTATTTTCGGCCATGAGTACTTCACAAAAGATCTTATCAAAAATTTACCGGAAAATCAGCTACGCAAAGAACGATGCAGGCAACCTTTGGGGTCGGAATGATCGTTTGTATAAGGATGCACAGGGCGCAAGGATAGTAGTTTATCACGGGATCTGCCGTAAGGACCATACCCGGTATAACAATATCTTTCTCACCCGGGAAATTTTTGAGGAGCACCTCCGGTATTACGGAAAATACTTCCATGTAATATCGCTGGATGATTATTATCAGCAACGCTTTCAAAAAGGCCGGTTCAATATCTGTATCAGCTTTGACGACGGATATGAGAACAATTACAAATACGTATTGCCGTTATTAGAAAAATATAAAATGCCGGCCGCCTTTTTTATCACCGGCATCCGCGACGCCGGTTATGATATCCTGTGGAATGATTTTCTGGGCATCGTCAGCAAACACGGCCCCCGAAATTTACACTACAAGGGAGAGGACTTCCGGAAGAACCGCTTTTCCCAATATGTTTCCCGGGTAGACAATATGCGCCTGGTGGACCGGCTCCGTTCAGGAGGATTCGGAGAGAAGGCCGAAATGATGGAATTATTGTATCCGCTGGTTCCTTTCAGGAACAACAAGGTAGAAAAAGATTACTGGCTGCAGATGACCGAAGAGCAGATCCGGGAAATGGCCCGTTCACCCTGGGTGACGATCGGCAGCCATGGTTACTATCATAATGACCTGGCCCGGATAGGTGTGGAGGAAGCCGGCCGGGAAATGGCAAGGTCCAAACAATACCTGGAAGATCTGACGGGAAAAGAAATAAGATCTATTGCCTTTCCCTATGGCGCTTACACCAGGGAGTCAGTAGCTGCCGCTAAAAAAGCCGCTTACAGCCAATTACTGGCGCTTGACTTTTTCTTCGGGGAAGATCATACCGATCCGGCCTTACGGGAACGATTCATTGTAAATCCATTTATATCGGCCACGAATCAAATGATCGCCACCATAAAAAGAACCTATGCATTCTGAAGCTGAAAATAAGGACTATAGGGTCGGGAGGCTGAATAAAACCAACCTCGGAGACCTGGACGAACTGCATAAGGCGGTATACGGCAGCGCCCGGCCGGCTGATTTTTTCCAGAAAAAATACGATACGGCTTATACAGGTGCTGAATACCTGGGATATATCGCTTATAACCGGCAGGATACGGCCATTGCCTATTACGGGGTGATGCCCTGCTTCGTACAATACGCCAATAAGGTCATCTTATCGGCCCAATCAGGAGATACCATGACCCATCCTCAATACAGGAACAGGGGGCTCTTCGTTGAATTATGTAACAGGACCATTGAATTATGCAGAGAGGAAGGTGTCCGCTTCCTCTTTGGTTTTCCCAATCAAAATTCCTATCCCGGCTTCGTCAATCGACTGGGCTGGCTGACAACGGAAGAAATGGAATGCTTCTGTCTGCCTGTCTCCGCCATCCCATGGGGCTCCCTTTCCAACCGGTTCCCATTCCTGAAAGGGATCTACCGGTTCTATACCGCGGCCATTCTGAAAAAATATACACTTCCCCGGCGAGGCATTGCCGGCTCGGTGATGAATACATCCTTCGGAGGAGTATACCGGGACGATGCCTGGTTCAACTATAAGACCTATAATACTACACAGGTTATTCGGGTCGGGAGGGCTATGGCATGGATCAGCATCGCTCATGCTCTTATCATCGGCGACCTGGAGCTGGAAGGACAGGATTTCGATCATACCATCCGGGGGTTGAAAAAAATAGCGGCCAGCCTGGGGTTGCGGCAATTATTTTTTCACAGCAGCCCCGGTACCCCTTTACACCATCTGTTCGCAACGCGTTATAAAAGAATACCGTCCTTCCCGGTTATTTTTAAGGATCTGGAAGCCGGCATCCCTTTGGATAAAATAAAATTCACTTTTGCAGATATCGATACCTTTTGAAGGTTAACCCGAACCGATCTATCATGATGACATTTATCAGTATCACCTACACAAAAAAATCGCATTTCAAGGAGCCTTTGACCTGGCTTCACCGGGTCAGGGCATATATCGGCATACTGGATGCCCTGAGCAGGTCATATTGCGTCATCAGCATAGACAGGATCAACTATCACGGAGATCTTTTTCTGAATGGGGTACAACATCACTTTCCAGACTACGGGGGAAACCAGCTCAGCGCTGCCTGGAAGCTCAACCGGTATGCCAGGAGCCTGAAGCCCGATGTAGTGCTGGTACAGAGTATGCTGTTCCCATTGCAGGTTATCCTGTTGAGGATACAACTGGGGCGCAGGGCGAAGATCCTTGTTCAAAATCATGCAGAAGGCCCCGGCAGCCGGTATCGCAGGCCTTTTCAGCGGTTGGCCGACTCCTTCACCGATGCTTACCTGTTCACGGCAAAAGAACTGGGCGCGGAATGGGTGGAACAACATATTATCCGCCGGCCCGGCAAGATCAGAGAGGTCATGGAAGCCTCTTCCGTTTTCAGATTAATGGACAGAGGCGAAGCAAGAAGTCATAAGAACATCCAGGGCAGCCCGGTATTTTTATGGGTGGGACGTCTCGATCAGAACAAAGATCCGCTCACTGTCTTACGGGCCTTTCTGAAATTCCGTGCTGCCCGTCCATCCTGCCGGTTGTACATGATCTTTCATACTTCCGGATTACTACCGGAGATAGAGGAGCTTCTCGATCATACGCCGGGTGGGCGGGAATCGGTCGTACTGATAGGCGAACAGGCACACGAGGAAATGTCTTACTGGTATAATGCCGCGGACTTCATTCTGTCCGGCTCCCATTATGAAGCCGGCGGCATCGCTGTTTGTGAAGCCATGTCCTGCGGCTGCATACCAGTTCTGACGGATATCCACTCTTTCAGGAAGATGACGGTCGATGGGAGCTGCGGGATCTTATATGAAGCCGGAAACGAACAGTCCCTGTTATCCGCCCTTGAACGGACCTCCGGTATGGACCTTGCAACAGAACGGGAAAAAGTGCTGCGGCAATTCCGGTCAGCCCTTTCTTTCGAAGCAATAGCCGGTCAGATCGGAGATATAGCGGATTCCTTATAATCATATACAATCATATACCATAGTCACATACCATAATCATATAGCGCCATTATCTCTTTTGCGCTGTCATCCATGGTGTGGACCCGCACACTCGAATGATCGGTGTGGGGATCCTGCAGAATTCCCAGTGCGCACCGGACCATTTCTTCTTTACTGTGGACTATATGCCAATTCTTCACTTCTGAACCGATCGGATCACAAAAGCTGATCACGTGCGCGCCCGCATACAGCGCTTCCAGGCAGACGGTACTATAACCCTCATAGGAAGAAGTATGTAACAGGATCTTTGCACGCTGCATAGTTCCCAGCGCCTCCCTATGAGAATGCTCACCTGCCAGGACAACGTTACTCTGCAAATCCAGCCGTTGAATAGCAGAATGCAAGCGCCCTTCTTCAGGCCCCTTTCCACATATCATGCTGCAGATGCCAGGCAAAGTCCGCGACAGCTCGTGTATGACGTCAATAAACAGGTCATACTGCTTCAACGGTATCAGCGAACCGACGCCCAGGACGTCGATGTCTCTGGGCCGGTCCCCCGGGACATACAGGGATGGGTCCACTCCATTGGGAATGATATGCAGCGGTCTTGTCTTATAATTTCTCTCAAATTCATCCGCAAGGAAATTCGACATGGCTACCAGCTCACGGCCGGCCGGCCGGATCAGGGGAATGAACCGGTTGCCTTTCCGGGCATCCTGTCCCAATATCCAGGTGAAATGCTTCAGCGAATTCCATTTGGCATAATATTTCCCGACCAGTGCACATCCACCGACCCAGAAACTGAGCAGGCCCACCACTTCATTCTCCTTTTTCAATGTATTCAGTGTTTTGTATACCGAGACACCCGTCAGCAATTTATCCTTCCAGCTCTTCTTCCATCCATTGAAAGAAATGACCTTGTTGTTAAACCAATAGTAGGCATCCTTCCTTCGCGGATATTCAAAGGACAGCAGGATCACCCGCAGATCAGGATAATTCCTGCCCAATGCCCTTACAAAAACCTGTTGTGCCGGCAGGCAGGCTGTATCTTCTTCATTGGAAGGGAATCCCGGCGTCAGGATGACCAGCGTCCGGGGCTTACCCGTCAGGGGCTTGTTATTCATCCAGTGAAATAATTTTATGACAAAGTGATAAATTCATTTTGTTGTGGGTGATCAGCACAACGGCTTTTCCCCTCTTCGTCAACTCCAGGCAGTATTCCAGTATCCCACGCTCAGACTCTTCATCCAACTCGCTGAAAGGTTCATCCAGGATCAGCAGGTCGGCATCTTTATACAGGGCCCTGGCAAAAGCAATCCGTTGCCGCTGCCCCCCACTGATATTTTTTCCATTTTCGGCGATCACTTTATTCCATTTTTCAGGGAAGCTATGGATCACCCCGGTAAGTCCTGATACATCGAGCGCTTCCCGGAATCTTTGTTCATTACAGGACTGCCCGTTTAACGTTATATTCTGTAAGATCGTGTCATGGATTAAAAAGGGTTGCTGCTTTACATAAGATATATTGCGCCAATACTCCCGCCGCTCCCTGGTATCAGTGACCCTGTCATTGATCATGATAGCGCCTTTGTCCGGCGCCAAAAAACCCAGCAGCAAATTCAGGACCGTAGTTTTCCCCTTCCCCGAAGGGCCTGCTATCCCGATAAAATCCCCGGCGTTTATCTGCAGATCCTGGTTGCTCAGTATGATACGATCCCCATAGGAGAACTTCACCTTATCAAAGGCGATGGAATGGATCTTTTGTACGGGATCTGCCCGTTCCGGCACTCCCTCCGGTAGGGGATCCGGCGCCAGGTTGCGGATCGCGAACGCATAGGTATTGATCTGCCCGCTCAGATTGAGGATCTTTACGATGCCCGGTATGATCTTATAAGCGGCCGCCATGAAGACCCCGATAGTGATGAGCGCAGCGTTATCGGCATTACCGAACCAACGGCTGATAGTTACCAGGACAACGATGCCCAGCAAAGCGAAGATCTCTATCATACGGGAAGGTATTCCCTGCAAAACAATATGATCGGATAAATGCTTGTTATATTGTTCCTGGCGAACGATATACCGGTCCAGGAATATCTTGTTCTTGTCATAAATATTGCTTTCCACATATCCTGCCAGGGCTTCCCGCAGGTATTGCAAAGACTTTTCACTGCTCTCCCTGACATTCGTCCCCGAGGAACGCCACTTTGCCCTTATAAGATAAAATACGATAAAGGTGGGTGGCAACAGGATGAGGAACAACAGTATAAATAACTTTGCATTGAAAGAGACGATGGCAACTACCGTCAACAGGATCAGGATCGTCTGGGTAATGATCTGCTGCATGCCACCCAGGACATGCTGGCAGAATTCCATGGGCTGATAACTTATTTCCCGGATCTGCATGGAAGAATCCGTGTTAATATATCCCGACCAGGCGCCCTCCAGGTATTGGAGCAGCTTGTTCTTTGATATCCGGGAAGCTACCAGGAACAGGTAACGGCATTGAGCCCGGTATACCAGGAAGCCGGCCAGGTTCTTTATACTGAAAAGAAGAAAAAAGACGATGATCGGCCAGAGTGAATGGCGGTCAGTAAAACCGGAAAACAGGAAAGAGAATCTACCGGCCGGGATGGACCCTGTATAAAACTGGATAATGATCAATAACAGCGTCAGGAAAAGAATATCGGCGACGCTGATGATGATATCTAACAGCATCAGCATCCTCCCTTTCTTTCTTTCGCCCGGCGTCAGTATAGCTATTATCTTTCTGAAAGTACTTACCATTCTTCTTTATTTTGGGTCGCTCTCCCGGTGCACCCGGTGCAGCCATTTGATCCATCGCGGCGGCAGGAAGCTTATCGCCAGCATCGCATAATTATCCAACCGCAATGGGTTGGCGTGTATTGCTTTTGACACATGCCAACGGGCTTTTGCCGGATGATAATTATCAGCCAGTAACTTTTTCCCGCAAAGGGCATGATAGGCTCCCTGTTTTATCTTTCTGGTCTCCTGGCTTTTTATAATAGCCAGCAATTCATCCCCTTCCTCTTTTGTAATACAGCCTTTTTGAATGATATCCCGTTTGAGCTGCCGGAAACGCCGGCCCCGCCACTTTTCATCAATAGTGACAGAGGCAGGATTGATCCTCACTTTAAGAAGAGGCTCCGGCAGATTGCAGCACTTCCCCCATTTCAGCAGTTGCACCCATAACAGGTAATCCTCGAAATTATGTGCCAGCAATGAATAGCCCCCTACCCGTAAGATAGCTTCTTTCCTGTACATGACCCCGGAATGAATGAAGGGGCAGTGCCTGTATAGATTTTCCATGATCTCCCGGTGAGAATGACCGGCGCAACGGAAATTAAACAGGTGCTCCCCATTCTCCGATATATATTCCGCATCGCTGCCAATGATCAGATAGGCAGGGTGCCCTTCCAGGAAAACGACCTGCCGGGCAAGACGCTCAGGAAAACAGATATCATCGGCATCAAAGCGGGCTATATATATCCCCTTCGCTGCTTTTAATCCTGTATTGAGCGCCACGGATATGCCTCTGTTTCCCTGCACCAGCAAGCGGATACGGGGATCGGCAAAACTGCGAATGACATCCCGTGTATTATCAGAAGAACCGTTATCCACGATCAAAAGCTCGAAATCGGCAAAAGACTGTCCCAGCACCGAGCGGATCGCCTCGGCAATGTATTTTCCTGCATTGTATGCAGGCATCAGGACGGTAACTCTGGGTATCATTTTAAATTATGTATTCTGAATTTTGAATTCAACATTTAAAATCCAAAATCTCTCTTGTTTAGTAACATTAAAAATTCGAACAGCGCAACGACCGACAATTGCTCAAACCAGTATTCCGTAAAAAAAGAAGCCCCCAGCAACAATAACAGGGGAAGTCCGTAACTAAGTGAAAACATCTTCTTCATAAAGAATGCTGCATACAAAAGAATAAAACAGGCGATCCCCACGAGGCCATATTCTCCCAGCAATTGCCCGTATACGGAATCGGGCTTGTTGATCACACTATGCTGCCCTTCGTCACGTTTATGATAATACAGATAGATGTAGAGGTAATTATCCCGGAACAAAGGGTGGATATACCTCTCTTTCTGCGGATACCCTCCCTCGATGTTCAGCGCCGCCGTTTTAAACGCCAGACGGGACGAAAAATTACCCATGCCCGTACCCAGTAAGAGCTGACCGGGATGGAGCCTGTAATGGTTCACCAGTTCCTGCCAGGCAACCCATCTTCCCGAGTGGTCCCATCCTTTGTATTTCGCCTTCAGCGTATCTTTTGTAGCGGAAGGATAGAGCGTATCCATAAAAGCAGCCAGTTTTTCCTCTCTTTCCGCCACTCCCTTTTTCTCAACAAAGTCTGTCGGCTTGGGATGCGGCAGCGTCAAAGGTGCTTTGTATGCGTTCTTTCCCTCGATCCTCCCCAGGAGTTGTTCGGTATAGTCCTTATTTTGCGGCGAGACCTTCGCCCAAAAAACGGTGATTATCAGCAGGTATACAAGGATCATACTTTTCTGAACGCGGTCCGTATGAAAGAAAAAAACAAAAAGAAATATTCCTATCAAAAGAATATCGATAAAATTACTGCCTGCCAGCAAGACCGTTACCAGGCAGAGCAGGGAATATCCCCGTTTGCCCCTGTACAGAAAATACAGGATACCAAAGGCACTTATCAGAGCTGCCGTTACAGAACCGTCGAAGCTGATACCGCTGAGAGAATCGCCGGTGCTGATAAAATACTTCCGGTGCTCGCCTTCATAAGTATAGGGATTGATCGTCCCGGCGTCCAGGCAGATCCTGGCAAAAAAGATCAGTATGCTGAGGACATTGAGGAGGAAGAAGATGGTGGCCGTCCGGTGAAGCCGCTCCCTGTCTTTTTGTTGCTGCACAAAAAGATAAATATGCCAGGCCGCTGCCATCGCAAGCAGCCAATAGACGAATCCCAATCCAAAAGAAAAAAGAGCCGGAGCGGACAGAGCCGAAAAAGAGAGCAGCAGGTGAATGGTCGCCAGCAGTAGCATGGCGGCATAAAATCCCAACCATTTTTTCTGAAAGATCTCCCGGAAATCCAGCCTTCTTCGGTGCCAGAAGAATGCGAGCAGGACCGCTGCTACTTTTATGTATAATTTTACGTTCAGGAACAGGATAAGGAAGATCAACAGGGGCCAGTCCACTTGTTCTGCCGCCCCCCTCATCCACTTCCGGGTCCGTTCCAGCCCCATCCATCCCCGCATCCGGTTCCCCGTCCATTTCCGGGTCCATCCCCACCCCGTCCAATCTCTAAACAGAGACCAGCTTTTCAACTTATCCCAGTCCTCACTGCCAACCTGCCCGGTGATCCATGCCAGCAAGCCATACCCTCCGCAGGCAATCCCGAGCCGCAGGGGAAGAGAGGGTGTAAGCCAATAAGCCAGCAGACCGCTGCACAACGCTATAGCGATGCTGATGAACAGGTGTTTGTTCCAATCTTTACGGCCTTCCAGCGTGGAGGCCCTGGTATACAAAATATATTGGATGATCATAGCGGCCAGGTAAGCCAGGGCTGCCCCTTCCCCTCCATAACGCGGTATCAGGAGACAATCACCGGCCACCACAATAAGACCGGTCACAGCGGTCACTTTAAAGATCAGGCTCAGCCTGTTGCAGGCAAATTCAGCCGTCCAGTATATGTTGATCAGATATTGAAAAGGGATGCAGCACGATAAGATCAGGAAAGTGAGGGCATTCGTTTGTCCGTATTTGTTATAAGTCAGCCTGTCTACCAGGGGGGACCAGGCGAGGACCAGCAGTAAAGGCAATAAGGTGGCCAGCAGCATCTCCATCCGGACGAGAAGATCGAGGCGCCGGGGGGATACAAGAGGGGGGCGGGCAAAGCGGTTGAGCAGAAAGGGCGCCAGTATGAGCAGCGGCAGGGGGGAGAACTCGTATGCCCGGTAAGCAAAACTATATTCAGCCGTATGGGCCTGGGTGGAGAAGATCCCCAACAGGATCCAGTCGATCCGGGCTATGAGGGCATTGAGAAATACCATCCCCAACTGGGGAAGAGAGGTCCTTAAAAGGGCCGTGTAATCCGGGAAACGCCATCGCAGACTCAATGGTGTCTTCAACCGCCGGCTACCAATATAAATACCTGTAAAAAATTCTACCCCGGAAGAAATAGTGAATACGATCAATACCCATCGAAGGGTCAGACCTGAAAAAGCGGCCAACCAGAAAAACCAGCCGGCGCGGATCAGATTAGAGATTGAAGAGAGCAGCGCCAGCCAGCCAAATGCAGCCCGGCCCGTGGCCAGTTGCCGGAAAGGCAGGGAAAAAAAGCTCAGCAACTGGCTGATAGAAAGTATCCATAAAAGAGAATGACGATCAAAAAAGGAGGGAACCAGGTAGATCCCTGCCGACAACAGCGCAAAAAAAGCCAGCCCTGCCACCAGGTTATGCGCCGTAAACAGGGTCAGCATTTTGGAGGCATCGTCCCCGGCCGCCACATTACGCACGATGATCTGTTCCAATCGCAGGCTGAGGATGGTCGTGATAAAGGTCAATAAGGCGAGTGACCAGCTCAACTCTCCGAATACCGGCTTATCCAGGTAGCGGGAAATGAGTAAGAATATAAATACCCCCAGGACCTGGTTGCCCAGAACCTGCAGGGTATTCCATGACACATCTTTAAACAGTTTACTATTCATGAATCCATTACCAGTCATTTTATGATAACATTCGCTACGCTCCCTCCCACCCCTTCAACGGGCTGATCATTTCGCCGCCGCAGGCGAACTTTTCTTTTTCTTCAGGTTAAAATTTCTGGATATGTTAAACCCGAAATAAATATCCCCTTTACCCCAGGTACCTGTCGTTTGGGCAAGGTATTGCGTTTCCAGCATGCTCTGTGAATTGCTGAACACCAGTTGAAATACGTGGCCGCCGGTCTCGATATCCCAGCCCAGTGAGAACGAGTTATGAACGGTGGTAGATACTACCTGGCCCGAGGGCAGGTAATCATATTCCGCGTTGATGCTCATGCGTTTCGTTATTTTCAGCCTGCCGCCCATGCCTAAGGCGAACAGGTCATTCTTATCGCTCACGGTAGGTACGAGGTTATAGTGCAGGTACGTCGGCGTCACTTGCAGGGACAGGCGGCTGGTGATCTTCCGGGCAATCAGCAATTGACCTGTATAAGCAGTACGAAGCTTTGTAGTTAAATAGTCCTTCCCGACCATATCCTGCGTATAGTTCGTTATAGTACCCAGCACGCTGACGGATACAGGCATATTGTCGTTCTCTTTCTGCCGGAGCAGCTTATATTTCAAATATCCATCGAATGTCTTCAGGTAAGAGCTGCGACCGATGCCCACATTCAGGCGATCAGTAATACCGTAGTCCAATCCAAGGCGGAGAGTGGCATTATCCAATCCAAAAAAATTGTACGAGCCGCTGTTCAGTTGTCCAAAACGGTGCTGGATGACAAAATTCAGAGCGCCTTTGGCCGCAGATTCAACGGTCTGCATATTGACCACATGGGTGGCCTTAAAAGTGCCGGTGACATAGCCGGTTTTCGCATTCGCCGCCAGGGAATCATTTAAAAGATTCAGCAGGGTGCTGTCCTGTGCCTTCAATTGCTGTAAGGCAAGGCAGGACAACAGGAGGATGATATATTTTCTCATAATTATATTTATTTACGGGTTGTACTGCAATCAAATTATTTTGGGTTACACTCGATACGGACGCTGACACTCATTTCTGGAGAGATCTTATCCCTTACCAGGGAAGGAATGGTGATATTATAATCTTCCGGTTTCATTTTAAAGCTGGCCTGCCCCAGGAGTTTGCCGCCTTTTACTTCTATGGTAGCGGGCGCCTCGACGGACTTGGTTACATTGTGTAAAGTGAGATTGCCTTTCGCCAGCACTTTATACACACCGTCTTTATTCAACGGGACATCGCCCGTGTAGGTGCCGTTGAAACTGGCTTTGGGATATTTGTCGCTCTCGACATAATTCTCATTGAAATGTTCCTGCATCAGTTCCTTCGTGAAGACAAAGCCTTTTAATAATAAGGCGAATGCTATATTCTTCTTCCCGGCATCGATAACCGCGAACACCTGGTTGTTCTCCGCCTTGATATCTTCCATGGCTGTCCTGGAATAAAACCCGACGAACCCTGTTCTTGTCGTATAGAGCTGGCTGAAGGCGCTGGTACCGCTTATCAGGAGGAAAGAAATAATGGCTATGACCTTGTTCATATTTATGATTTACTGGTTGTTAATTGTTGATAGCTCCCTGGTGAACCCATGCGACGATGGTGTTTACTTCGCAATCGGGGAGCTTGGGCTTTCCATAGGGCATACCTACGAAACCCGATGCGTGTGTCACGTTACCTACAACATACCCCTGGTTGACATAGGATTTTAGGTTATTGAATCCTTCCAGGGTGATCCCGCCGCTACCGGCATTACTGCCGGCTCCGTGGCAGGGATAACAATTCTCTACGAGGATGGGCACGATACCCGTGGAATAGGACACTGCGGTGGTATCACAAGGCTTGCTGGCAGCCAACTTGTCTTCGCTTTCCTTGGAACATCCGGCGAAGGACAAGACAAGGGAGACAAAAGACAGGACAATTACTAAGGGCAATAGACGCTTCATAAATGCTGTTTTATTCTTATTTTATGTTTGGTAATTTTTAATATCTGTTATTTTAATGTCTGTTATATTTTAATGCTGCCTGCTTCATTTACCTAAAACGCAGTCTGCCAGGTTCACATCCATGAGGAACCCTGTGCATCTGCCTTTCACGCTCACTTTATCACCTGGTTGCGGATGCTTCCCCGAAATTTTCTCTCCGGGAAATAACTGGCAATTGACGCCTCCGCCGGTTCCGGACGGAGCGGATAAGATCCATATTTCCGATTGGGAGGTGTGCTGCACTTCAGCGATCGTTCCTGTCACTTCAATCACTTTTCCCAGGTATTTTTTGTCAGCGCCTTGCTCGTCATGCTGGTATTGTGAAAACAGGGAGTCGGCTGCAATGGTGACAGTGGTTGTTTCGTCGGCGGCGCTTTGATGGGGTTTGTGATAAAGATGATACCCCCAGTAAAACACGACCAGCAGGCACAAGGGTATTCCTACCCAAAAAAAGGTTCTTTTTTTCAGCATGATTTTTAAACGTTAAATGATTATTACCAGAGCTTTCGCGTAATGCCTATATTCAGGCCCGCGCTCATTATAGGCAAACTACCGCTACCCATGCCCGAAAGTGGAATTCTCAGATAGGGTTCCAACCGGAGGTTGCCGATCTTACCCAGTCTCTGCTCGTATCCGATGCTCAGATTGAATACGGAGAACCAGTACTGGGAAGGCTTTTTAGTATCCCACGATGTATCCCAGGTATTCCCGTTATATGAATACGCAGAAACATAATTCTCATTGGTCATCAGGTAAGTAGACAAACCTGCAGTAGCAAACCATTTCGTCTTCTCTCCCGAACTGAGATTATATCTGATATTAATGGGTATTTCCCACATATTACAGGCTCCATCCACGGTTAGCAGCTTCCAACTGGGGTTGTAGCCACTTTTCTTGAAGTATTCACCATCCGTGTAATACTTTTTGTGGTCGAGGTAAGCACCGGTCTCAATGGCCCATTTCTGGTTGAATTGGTATCCCAGCAATATGCCGAATGTAGTGCCCACTCCTTTTACGGACTGAAACTTCACCATGCTCAGGTCCGGTGCGACGATCAGGCCCGCATAAAAGAATGACTGCTTCTTGTTTTTGTTATTTTTCTTGCTGACGGATTTTGCGCTGCTGCTGTCTTTTGCAGTGGTGCTTGTATTCGTAGCTTTCACGGTTACATTCAGTGCGACTCCATCAGCAATGCGGGCCCGCTGCCAATTCAGCTTGCTGAACGCCGGATCATAGCCGCTGTTGCCCCCATCCGTCAAACTTATCTTTCCCTGCCTGCTTTGGTTCTGTCCGGGAGTATATGCATCGTCCTGGAAAGCCTTTCCGGAAAATCCCGTTTTATATGGGCCTGCCGGGGCGGGGGAGCCATATTTGTCTGGACGGGTAGATCCTGCCTGGGGCCGGGCCGGGACAACGCTTCCCTGAGTAGTAGCAGTTGAGCCAACGGTCCGTGCCGGTTCGCCGGAAATGGAGCCTGCTGCCAGTGTCGGGGCTGGAGCGCCAGCGTTTACGGCCGGGGTTTGCTTAACCGATCCGGTCCGGGAAGATACTCCCCGGGCGGAGCGTTCAGTCGCTGATCCAGGCTGAGCAGGCGTCCCCGTGACAGAGCCTGATGGAGTGGATCCAGCGGGCACGGTCGGGCCAGAACCTGGTTGAGCAGGTGTCGCCGGGGTAGCGCTTCCCTCAGCGGGCACGGTCGGGCCGACGCTTCCCTCAGCGGTAGCGGTCGAGCCAGCGCTTCCGGGAATGGTAGCGGCCGAGCCAGCGGTCTGAGCCGGGACGCCGGAAGCGGAGCCTGCCGGGGCCGGAGCTTGCTGAGACGAAGGGACTTGAACAGTACCGGTTGTCCGGGCAGTATGGCGGCCGGTTGTCTGTCCAATATAATAAACCAGTCCTCCAAGGGGCAATAGGAGGAACAGCCAGAAAAATCTCCGCCGTCTGCGCCTGTCCCCTTCCATACTGGGAGGGGGAAGGATCAGGGAGGGGTCTTTTTCCAGGGCGGCCGCCAACTTATCCCAATCAGCACTATCCGTCCTGAGCGGGTATTTGTCAGAAGCCCGTTTAAAAAGATCGTCTATATCATTGCCTTTTACGTTTGACATAAAATTGTTTCGGTATTTTCTGCGGCTAAGGCCTTTTGCAAATGAGCGCGGGCCTTGGAAAGGTTTGATTTAGAAGTCCCGGTCGTGATACCCAACATTTTTGCGATCTCCGGATGGGAATATCCTTCGATCGCATGCAGGTTGAATACCATCCGGTAAGCAGGGGGTAACTCCTTTACCAAAATCATTAATTCCTTATATAGCAATGAATTATCCGATGACTGCCCGTCGTCCTTATGCTCCCAGATATGCTCGGGTATAGGATAGGTCTGCTGGTTATTCATTTCCCGCCGCATATAATCGATGGAGGCATTGATCACCACTCTCCGGATCCAGCCTATTAGCAACATTTCCAGCTTGTCCTTGTCCCTGACCTCAAAACGGCTGAAATTCCGGAACATTTTCAAAAAACCGTCATGCGTCACTTCCACTGCCTGCTCATAGGTATTGACATACCGGAAAGCGATTTTCAGGCAAAGACCATAATATTGATCATACAGCATTTGCTGGCATTGCCGGTCCTGTTGTGCGCATCCTGTGATTATATGAAGCAATTTTTCCAAATCTTCCTGCTTTCCTTAATAAGAATGAATGTGTTATAGTCTAAACGCCGTGTTCATTCAAGGGGTTGCCTGAGAGGAGGTATTTTCAGCACCCTTACAGGGGCTTCAATCCACTCATTGGGGCATAACAACCCGTACCGTCACCAACAATTGACCTACATGTCGTTGCGTATGCTCGGCGGCATGTACCAGTAGCCCCAGAACGGTAGAAGGAAGCTGCGCACGCCCTACTCCCCGGACGGCTGTCAACTCCTGCTCCGGCGTATTCTTTAACTGCTCTATCGCTTTGTCTACCTGCCTGATAAACCGATCGGTCAGCTCTCCAACGGTAAATTTCTCCGGACCAAGCAGCTCCTTAACCGTGCTTTCCTCCGGGTCAGCCAGCCTTTTAGCTATGCTTTCCTCCGGGCCAGGTCTGCCTTCCGCAGCCAGCTCTGCTAATTGTTCTTTGCTCAGGGACTTGCCGGCGGCATAGGTAAACAGCCTGTCCAGCACCCCAGCCAGATGCTGCAGATGGAAGCCGGGGGAAGCGACACCAGCAGGCCGGTCCCAGAGATGCGCCGCAGGGAATCCATTCATAAGCGCTGTTACTTCTTCGCGCGCCTGCAACAGGGCATGGGCAACTGGTTGCAACAAGGCGGGTATACCGGGAACAGGTCCCCGCAACCATACTTCAGGAAGGGCCTTTGTATTCATAAAAAAACACTTAACAACACCTGCCAAATTACCATTTATTTCCGGGAGCGCCTATAAATGCAGAATTTCGGGGATACAGAAGATTGTTCCCAATTTCGGATTGGGAGTGGGGGAAATACGAGGAGTGTCAGCACCCTGTAAAGAGGGGCCTGATAAATACTAACAGATCTCCAGATCCGCCAGCACATCTTTTCGCATCGCTTCACTGGCGACAATGGTCACAGTAGCCGGTAAGGCATTCCTGTACTGCTCTCCGATGGAAATATTCATGCCGGGGAGGTATACGAATTTATTATCGAAGGACATAATTCGTTCAATGGAAACGATATATCCTCTATGCACCCGGCAGAATAATTCAGCGGGCAGGATCTTTTCCCATTGTTTGAGAGTAATGAGCACCATGGCAGATCTGTCTGTCATTACCAGCCGGGTATAGTTTTTACGGGCTTCAATATATAGGATTTGTTGAAAATCCACTTTCACATTCCTGCCATCCTGGCGAATAAAGAAAAATGATTGCACGTGCTGATATTTTTACAAGAAATTTAAGTAAATCCAAACTACGACGGGTTGTGGTCTAAAAGCAGAGGGGCGTTAAAAGGGAGAATCAGCGGCCAGCGTCTCCATAAGGAGCACGTAGTTAATACGTTTGTCTGAGAAAATTTTAAATGGATAGTCAGGCCTCAAGCATGCTAGTTTAAATAGCAAAATAAATAATATTACTTAGTCTAAAAAAAATATCCTCCCAGGTCCCTTGTTCTGCCGGCTAAAGGTAAAAGGGATAAAGCATACCAAAGGTCCGCTGGCTGACAGTCGATCAGGGTGATTATCTTTCCGGGATTATATAGGTAACGCATCCCCTGAAGCAAAAAAACAGCCAGGGGCATTGTAGAAACAAACCCCTGGTGGGACCTAACTTTCGGTCACATGAGAAAACACTACACTTATATAACTAAAAACAACGATCTGGGAAATAGCTTTGAATAAGTCTCATCGGAGCATACTGAGCAACCCTAATGGGGCAGTAAATTAGAAGATTCCGGCTCAACCTTTTAAAAAAATACATGAAACCCCCTAGAATGTACATGAATTGTCTATTTTTATCCATGAGACAGTTGCCTTTTTAGCAATTTTAGCGGACAAACCGCTTCATTTTACTACATAAAAGAGGGAAAATTACTATCCCGGCTGAAGGAATAATTCAAGACTTATGCCGTTATGAGGACCAACGGGGGAATTACCCTTAGAAAAACGGGAATTTAAGTGCCGGATCGCACTGAAAATCAATACCAAAAATAAAAATGAGTGGAAATGTTATTTATATGTAAATTCGTTCCTACTTTGCAAAAAAAAAGCCCCATGTAGAAACAGAGGGCGCTAACGATTGCTTGCCATATGAAAAAAGGTAGTAATATCTTTTTTGCTGATTAACTCAGCTTTAGTTGTAATGAGCCTCTAACGAATGCCTGCTAAACGATTGCTGCCATATTTTTAACTCATTCTCTATAGCAAATGTAGGATACGCAGGCTTACTCTTCTAATCAACTTATAGAAGAATTAATTATGTCAAAATGATATTTTTATTATTACAACCCTTTACTGGGTTAAGTTTGCGGATAATTACTTCATTATGGCCAACAGGTTTTCAGATACTTTATTCCAATTAATACATTCTCTCGAAAAGTCCGAAAAAAGGCACTTCAAGCTTTACATCAAAAGAAGTTCAACCAAAGAAGATCTCAAGATCGTCCAGTTATTCGATGCCATGGATAAACTGAGCGATTATGATGAGAAGGTTTTGCTGAAAAAGCTTGCCGGCATTGAAAAACCCCAGTTATCCAACCTAAAGACCCATTTGTACAAGCAGATCCTGGCCAGCCTTAGGTTGTTAAAAAGCGCCGATAGTATTGATCTTCAGTTGAATGAAATGTTCGACTATGCACATATCCTTTATAAAAAGGGGCTATTTCAGCAAAGCCTGAGGATCCTCGACCGTGCCAAGGAAACGGCCAGGGCCAATCAAAAATTCAATTTCCTGGCCCAGGCGCTAGGCCTGGAGAAAAGGATAGAGACCCTTCACATCACCCATAGCATGCAAATGAGGGCAGAACAATTATCTGCCGAATCCTTGGATGTGACCAGGCGGATAGATATGATAGCCAGGCTTTCCAACCTGGCATTGCTGGTATATAGCTGGTATATAAAGAACGGGCACGCGCGAAATGAGAAGGACGAGGAGCGTATCAAACAATTCCTGCAGGAGCAGTTACCACCCGCTGTCTGGGAGCAGACGGGCTTTTATGAAAGATTGTACCTCTACCAGATCTATAACTGGTATGCCTTTATCCGGCAGGATTTCCTGATGTATTACCGTTATTCGCAGAAATGGCTGGACCTTTTTGAAGAGCAGCCGTTGATGGTGAGGGTAGAGACCAGTCACTATATCAAGGCATTACATAATTTGCTCAATGCACATTTCGACCTGCGGAACCACCAGAAGTTCGAGATCACCCTGCAGAAGTTCGAAGCTTTCGCACTGACGGACAGGGTCCGGGAAAACGACAACTTCCGTATTCAGTCTTTCGTATATATTACTACCGCCAAGATCAACCAGGTATTCATGCAGGGCGCCTTTAATGAAGGACTGCTGATGGTGCCCGATATCGAGCAAAAACTGGAGGAATACGATCTTTTCATCGACAGGCACCGGATCCTGGTACTGAACTATAAGATCGCCTCCATGTATTTCGGCAGCGGCGATTATGGCACCTGTATAGATTATCTGCAACGGATCATCAATGACCAGGTGGATATGCGAAACGATCTGCAGTGCTATGCCCGTGTATTGCACCTGATGGCACACTATGAGCTGAAGAATTTCGAGCTGATGGAGTCCCTGACCAAATCGGTCTACCGCTTCATGGCCAAAAAAGAGACCCTCACCCGGGTGGAAGAGGAAATGTTCAAATTCTTACGTACCTCTTTTCAGGCTTCCCGGGGTACACTAAAGGCCGAGTTCGAAAAATTCCTTGATAAGATCCGGCATTTTGAAAAGAACAGGTTTGAGACCAGGGCCTTCGCCTACCTGGACCTCGTCTCCTGGGTAGAAAGCAAAGTGTATCAGAAACCAATGAGCGAGATCATTCACGAAAAATACAAGCTGAGCCGGAAAAGGGTGTATGCGGAAACCCCAGCCCATGTAGCTAAAACATAGGAGTATTCTCTTACAAGGTTAATTTAGAAACAAATAAGCCCTTGGCTTCTTGCAGCCCCTACAAAAAATAATATTATCTTTTGTAGGGGCTTTTCATGTTAGTCTTAACATGCAGCCCTGCAAAGACCCCTTTCAGATGGAACAACCTGACAATGACCTTATCCTTCGATTCAGCCAAGGGTATACCGAGGCATTTACGGCTATCTATAATAGCTATTACCAAACGCTTTATAACTTTGTCAAAAAATTCATACCCGAACGGGAAGATGCAGAAGATATAACAGCCGATGTTTTTATCAAGCTATGGAAATTGCATACCAGGTTTGATAGTATTAAAAATATCGAAGCTTTTTTATACATCACCGGCCGCAATGCCTGCCTCGACTTTTTGCGACACCTGCAAAGGCTAAGTGAGAAACAGAAGGAATTGCTGCATGTATTGATACAAGAGCCGGCAGAAGGAGTCCTCCAGGAAGATCTGAAAGCGGAAGTATTAAAATTCATTAATAAAGAAATAGAAAAGTTACCCCGAAGCTGTCGGATGGTTTTTAAAATGGCTTACCTCGAAGGCCTGTCTAACAGCGAAATTGCCGACGCTCTCCGGATACAATATCAATCCGTCCGAAATCATAAACATCGAGCCATCAAATTATTACGGATAGCGCTCCTTAAAAAATAAAACTGGTAGCGTCACCATCGACTTACATTTTTATCTTTTTGGACACCGTTGGGTAATAGTTTCTTTTTATCCGTTCATTAAGAAATTTTTAAATTTTTCTGATTTTTTTGAGTACAAAGGGAAAGTTCTGGCGTCATACTACTAAAGGTTTATCAATAACCATAACCATTAACCACCTTGAGGAGCTCTTATTTTATTAACTTTTAAATTGACCCCATTATGAGCGATCACCCTCAACAAAGCTTACCAGGCCGTTCAGACTAACAGCCTCCATAAACCTTCTCCTATTTTTCTGGAATGCCAAAGTAGAAACCCAAAGTGCTACCAACACTCCCGGCGAATTCAGGTATTCCCAATCAGATCGGTTAAGACGCTATTTGTTTACACCTAAACACGTTACAGGTATGAATTTTACTTTTCAGGGGAATTATCCTGCAGAGACAGGCATGTCTACCCTATTAAAAATCAAATCGGCCCGCTGGACCATCGTATTCTCAAAAAGAATATTTCTGATTTTGCAATTAATTGCCTTTTTACAATTCACTAGTGGGAATTGCGCGAATGCAGCCACGCCTCCACAAGCAGGCGGCTTTAAAGGAGATACTTCTGTTAAAATGCTTTTGCCAGCTAATTATCAGGTGGATACGCTGATTGCCCGACACAACAGCAAGGACATGATCATTGTTATCGTGCGGCAGGAGCCATCTCTTCTCGTCAGGATTTTTAATTTCTTAAACCTTGTTAGCCTAATAATCAACAATTTAAGCCCGTTTATTAAGAGGCGGCCGAAGAACGGTGACGATACAAAGGGAGGATTATAAAAGGGCCGTTCTCTGTTCCAGCGTTTTATCAAGCTAAAATGGGGGTGCCTGCCCGCACCCCCAATGTTAAAAAATTAATACTATTTTTGCGGGTAACTTATTATATTAGCGACATCAATTCGTATTAAACCCTCTCCTATCAGGACACTTATTCAACCCGCCGGCTGAGTCCGGCACTGCCGGTGTGATTTACCTTTCTATTCAAAACGTTACAAAAAAATCATATCTGATATCCATTAACCGGACCCAGGTGATTTTTTATGGACCGATTATCTTGCTGTAGCCTTTTGCTATACCATACTGAAAGCAAAGCATTTTTTCTGATGGAGCAACCTGACAACGATCTTATTATTCAATTTAACCATGGTGACACCGAGGCTTTCACTGCTATTTATAATAATTATTACCTCACCCTCTACAATTTTGTCAAAAAATTCATCCCGAAACGAGAAGACGCAGAAGATATAACAGCTGATATCTTTGTGAAGCTGTGGAGAATGCATACAAGATTCGACAGTATAAAAAACATCGAAGCTTTCCTATATATTACCGGCCGGAACGCTTGTCTGAACTTCTTACAGTCCCTGCAAAGGCAAAGCGAGAAACAAAAAGAGCTATTACACGTGCTGCTCCAGGAGCCGGCCGAAGGAACGCTGCAGGAAGATGTCAAGACAGAGGTTTTACAAATTATTCTTAAAGAAATAGAAAAGCTGCCCCGAAGCTGCCAGAACGTTTTTAAAATGGCCTATCTCGAAGGGCTGTCCAACAGTGAGATCGCCGACACCCTTGGTATTAATAATCAGTCTGTCCGGAATCATAAACAACGCGCTATCAAGTTATTGCGAATAACCCTCCTTAATAGGGACATATTGGTGAGCGCCTTCATCGGCTTCTACCTACACCTCCTGCGAATCATAGTATAATAGTTTCATATTATCTGTTCATTAAGAAATTTTTAAATTTCTGTGATTTTTTGAGTACAAATTGAAAATTCCATTGTCATATAAGTAAAGGTTTACCAGTAACACTGTTGCTATCAGGCACCAGGCTAATACTTTTATTAAATGGCCAAAGCTATCAGCAGGATAAGCGATCTGATTATCAAGCACCTGAAAGAGGAGCTTACGGCGGACGAATACCATGAATTGCAGGATTGGATTCATAACTCACCTGAAAACCTCGCCTTATTTCACCAATTGACAGATCCTTCTTCTCTTGAGGAAGCCTTGCAGGAAATGCATGAGCTGCAGTTGAGTATAAGGAAGAAGATCGATGAGCGAATGAAGGAATATATGCAGGAGGGTACGGCGGATCGCCAAACGGATGATCTTTGGACTGCTGATCGGCTGTATGTCGGAACCGAGGAAGGGAAAGAAGGTAAATTGATATACCTGCCGGGTACGCGTCGCTCCCACAAAAAAATCTGGCTTTATACAGCCGCCGCCTCTATCCTGGTATTATTTGCGGGCGGGTATTTCTGGATGACACGTCCCCCCCACCCTGCCCTTGCCGAACATCCTGTTGCAACAGCTAAGAATGATATAGCTCCGGGAGGCGATAAGGCTATCCTGACCCTTGCAAACGGCTCTACGATTGTCCTGGAAAGTGCGGCCAATGGAAGTCTTGCCATGCAAGGGAATTCACGTGTTTCAAAGGACAAAAATTTACTGGCCTATACGGCTGCTAAGAATACTTCTTCCGGAAATAACTCATCCGGAGGCCCTATACCCTCTTCCATCGTCTACAATACGCTGACCACTCCGCGCGCCGGGCAGTTCAGGCTGATCTTACCGGATGGCTCCAAAGTCTGGCTCAATAATGCTTCCAGCCTGCGATATCCTACTTCCTTTTCCGGAAAGAGCAGGGAAGTCGCGCTGAGTGGTGAAGCTTATTTTGAGGTTGCCAAAGATGCCGCCAAACCCTTTACCGTAAAATTGGCGAACCTGGTGGTGGATGTGCTCGGCACCAGCTTTAATATCATGGCCTACGGTGATGATCCCGTTGTCAAAACAACACTGCTAACCGGGAAAGTCTCCGTGTCGGCTACCGGAGCAGCCTCTCCGTCATCAGGCGCTACAGGGAAAGGAGTCCTGTCTGCCAGTGCTGGAAGGCAGTCTGTATTATCGCCGGGAGACCAGGCTGTTGTCAGCCAGGAGGGCAGTTGGAAGATCCTGAAGGGAGTAGACACGGAGGAAGCGATTGCCTGGCAGCGGGGGTATTTCCATTTTACACATGAAAATATAGTGGATGTATTGCGCCAACTGGCAAGGTGGTATGATGTCGAACTGGAGATTACCATTCCGGTACCGGATTACACCTTCGATGGGGAGATTGGCCGGGACCTGAGCCTGTCTTCGATTCTCAGGCACCTGGAAAAAAAGGATTTGCATTTTCAGATCGACGGAAAAAAGTTGATCGTTTCAAGATAGTTACCATAACCATTAAACACACTTCTGAAGTACCGCGAGAGAAACCAAAGATGCACCCCGTCTTTGGTCTCTTTTATTTCGATGAACTTTTTCACCTGAACTTTTAAACTCATGGACAATGGACAACTACAATCAACAACGCCTGATTCGATCAGATTAAATAGACCTTCTCCTTTTCCCGGATGCCTATAAAAGAAGAAACCGGAAGTGCTACCAACACTCCCGGCAAATTCAGGTATTCCCAATCAGATCGGTTAAGACTCTATTTGTTTACACCTAAACACGACAAAGGTATGAAATTTACATTTCAGGGTAACTATCCTGCAGGGACAGGCATGTCTACCCCACCAAAACAACTGATAATGAGCGCATTCCGCAGATGCACCTCATTACCGGAACAAGTATTACGAACTATGCAACTATCTGCATTTTTATTATTTGCCGTCGGGCTCCAGGTAAGTGCCGCTACCTATTCGCAGACGGTCAGCTTCACCGGTAAGGACGTTCCCCTCAAAACGGTCTTTGCCGCCGTAAAAAGCCAGACCGGCTATGGCGTTTTCTTCGAAAACGGAGAGGCTATGCTGCAATCCTCCGCCCCCGTCACACTCGACCTGAAAAATGTTCCGCTGGAGTTATTCCTGAAAGTATGTTTGAAAGATCAGCCGCTGGATTATACGTTGGAGGGGAAGACGATATTTATTAAGAAGAAAGAGACCACCCCACCCGCCCCTCCTGCATCCGCCACCACCGCCCCTATTGGCGAAATAAAGGGGAGAGTAACGAATGACAAAGGCGAGCCTTTAATGAATGCGAATATAACTGTTAAACGTACAGGGCATGGGACAGTGACAAATGCAAACGGGATTTTTTTTCTACGAAATGTCAATTCAGAGGATGTGGTTATGGTGAGTTTTATTGGGTATAAGACGCAAAGTGTGTCGGTGAAAGATCGCAGTAGTTTGACGCTG
>Ga0307511_10000136_pt1 | contig 67927 bp, 85 predicted proteins | sample 13_EM_MG_FD_200266 | JGI IMG/M metagenome (GOLD analysis project Ga0307511, IMG submission 200266) | Populus trichocarpa ectomycorrhiza microbial communities from riparian zone in the Pacific Northwest, United States - 13_EM | ecosystem: Host-associated > Plants > Roots > Unclassified | place... | reverse complement strand
CGTCCTCTTGCCTCGGTGAAGAAGTCTTCGGAGCCCCTGTACCACATCCGAACTCAGTATTGAACCTCTTTGTGAAGTCTGAGGTCGATTTCGCCCTACCTTTCGCTTACTACAGAGTGTGCATAGCCTCGGGTGATCCCGCGTCGTTGAAAGCGACCGATGCGGAGGCTGCACTTTCACCCGACATTCTCAAGGCAGTCCTTCATGGACAGGCGAGGTTGAGGGCAGAAGAGGTGCAGCTCGCGAGGAAGGTTATCGTGCAAGACTGCACCTCATGGGGCGTGTGCTTAGGGAAACACCCTTCTGGCCGCGCTCGAATCTTCGATTGGATTTTCCCCAAAGAGGTAACGCAAAGTGGCATTCTGGAGAAGGGGGAGCCTCCGGAAGTCGGTTACTGTATTTACTGCCAGAAACATCTCAAGCAGGAGTTGTCGAAGGCCAAGGAAGATACTTGGAAGAACCTTCCGACGTATTTCGGCCTGCCCTCACGGAAAAGTGCAGCCACCAGATCCACCTGGTTGTTTTCTATTTTCTAGATACTTTCTCTTTGTCTATGTTTAGGCGGTGTATCATAGTATAGAACGGATAATACGTGACCATTTCGAGTCTGATCAGCCGAGGCTGGAAGGGCGATGACCGGCGTACGGTAAGGTACAAGAAGACAAGCTTAAGAAAATAGCTAGGCAACATTGGAAAACTACAGGTCTATACATAAAACTGGCGAGAACGCAGGGAGAGCGAGTGACTCTCCATGGCCCTTTGAACTTTCTAAAGCTCGAATATCCTGGCTGGAAAAGGGAATTGTCAGGACCCCGACCGTAGTCTGGGGCTCGAAACAATTCAACCCACGATGACTGGCAACCGTGATGTGTTTAGAAACCGTTCTAAAATCCCACGGAAAGTCACTCAGTAAGATGGGTGATTATGGTGATTGGACGTTTATCTACTCGCCCATTTTAACCTCCCGGCGCCGGCTTCCTGGGGTGTCAGAACGACAGCAGAGTTCCGATATGCTCTATTTTCCATCGTCGGCATCGCTCCCTCCTCGTGGTCCTCACGGTATAGTTCGCCGTTCCGATACTTCTGGGTGTTGGTGTGGAGAGAGGGAGGGCAGATGCTACCTCCTATCCCTATCGATGTGGATTTGGATAACTATAAGCAGCTCTGATGTTGCACATTGTTTCCAGTGTCTACCCCGCCCCAGATGTATGTTTGAACAATTTCCTCCTCAATTCCCCGGGCGTTAGTCCCGGCCCGCACGGCTCCTCGGCGACTCTGAAAGTGTGGCTGTCGGTAGCTTCAGCGTCCAACTACAACGACTCGCGACGATGGCCGAGGGCAAATCCACACCGCCTTCCCAGACTCTGGCTCGCCGTCTCCGTTCTTTAATCGCCAACCTCGACGAGGCATCTGTGGAGTCGACCGCAAAGCAGGTCTCCGGATGGATCGATTCACTCAAGGATCAGGATGACCGCTTCCGCGGGCTCCTGCGACTCTCTGCAGAACTCGTCTTGGAGAAGGCGTCGGAGCGACCCGACAAAGGCTTCCACCGTGCCCTCGGACGTTTCTCCAAAATCCTCGACACCGTGACCGAGGGAGAGTATTCGGGATTGCTCAATATGTTGTGGAAGGAGGAGATCCAAGCCGCTGGCGTCGAACTGCTGGCAAACGATATGGCAGAACCGGGAAGTTGGCCAGAATACCTCGCCCTGGTCGTCTTTGCGGGCGAGGTCTGTGATGACGGGCTTTTGCAACCCGACGCTTTGCGCGACTGCGCCAGGATGTTGGGCGGGTTAGGGTCAAACCTCGGCCTGGAACTCGCCTGTACACTCCTCGAGACGACTGGGCAATCGATCCGCGAAGACTGCCACGGGGAGCGTTCACTCGACACGATAATCCAAGCGATGCTCTCGGCTTCGAAGGGAGATGGGATTCCTGCACGAATCCAGAATAGAGTGCAGGTAGGTTTGCGAGCCTTGCGATATCACTATAGCTAAACAATCCTTACTAGGAGTTGGCAACTCAATGGGCCTCAGGGTTAGCTCTCCCGGGCGGGGGTCTGAGTGACGTCCAATGGGATGGCGAGACGGCAATCTGGAGCGCCAGGGAAGAACGCCCTGCTAAGATCGTATCCAAGCTTTGCAAGCCGAAACACCCCAAGTTTTACTTTGAGAGTGGCGACGTCATTTTTGTCTGTGAAGACACATCGTTCCGAGTCCAGTCCGATCTCCTTTCCAACAATTCGAAAGTATTGTCAGATATGCTGGCGTCCGCACGTTCGAACGTGGAGCACCTGAGCGACGGGTGCCTGTGCGTCCACCTATCGGACGCTGTGAACGACTTTGCCACTCTTCTTAGGGTTTTCTATACCTCTGGGTGCGTGTGCCACACGATACACTCCTGGTTCGCCATTCTAACAGCCGTCTTTCCAATTTTAGGTTCCCCAACAGGCATAAGACACCGGATTTCGCCACCTTCTCTTCGCTGTTACAGATGGCGACGAAATATCGAATTCAAGAGCTCAGGTCCCAGATCCTCCTCGACCTTCATCCGGCGTACCCTACTGAACTCTCGGAATACAAAGCGTCCTATTGTCTCGGAGAGGCCGTCTTTGGAATCCCTCTACCACACCCGAACTCAGTATTGGACCTTTTTGTGAAGTCCGAGGTCGCTTTCGCCCTCCCTTTCGCTTACTACAGAGTGTGCATAGCGGGTGATCCCGCGTCATTGGAAACGACCGATCCGGAGGTTGCACTCCCACCCGACACTCTCAAGGCGGCCCTTCGTGGACAGGCGCGGTTGAGGGCAGAAGAGGTGCAGCTCGCGAGGAAGGTTGTCGTGCAAGACTGTACCTCAAAGCGCCCGTGCTCAGGACAACTCCCCGCTAGCCGTACTCAGGTCTTTGATTGGATCCATGTGGCGACGCAAAGCGGTATTCTGGAGAAGGGGGACCCCCCGGAAAGCGTGTACTGTATTCACTGCCAGAGATCTTTCAAGCGGGAGTTGTCGAAGGCCAAGGAGGATACTTGGAAGAACCTTCCGACGTATTTCGGCTTGCCCCCGTGGAAAAATGCAACCAACAGGTCCACCTGGTTCTTTCCTTTTCTCTAAATACTTTTTTCTGTTCGTGTAGCGGTGTATTGCAGTATCGAACGGACAATGTGTGACAATTTCGAGTCGGATTAATTGAGGGAAGGGCTAGCATGTGGTAAGGGACGAGAGGACAAGCTCGAGATAAATTGCGAGGCAAGGAGGGAAAACCACAGGTTCATAAACCTGACGTGAACGCAAAGAAAAAAAAAAGATATAATGCCAGTGGTTGGGCGTCCATCTACTCATCCACTTCAGCCCCACCGCCGGCTCTCTTGGACGTCTGAACGACGCCATAGTTCCGGCGGCCTATTCTCCATCACGGATGAGGTCAGGGAGTTCGGTCGTTTCCCAGTCAGGAGGAAATCTCATGCGCATCAATCCTCTTCATATGTTTGCCGATCTTACGAGTAACATACACGATCTTCACAATATAGCTTGTCATTCCGATGCTTCTGGGTGTTTATATCCACGGCCGATGCTGAGCCCTACTACTCCTATCCCCGTCGTACTTTGGAAATAAGTGCACCGGTGTGTTCAGATAAGCAAACAACTCTGGTGTTGTGGCACACTGTCCCAGTGTCTCCTACTGCTGCTATGTTCAAAAATCCTACGTAATTTCTTGGGCGTTAGTCCCGGCCCGTACGGCTCCATAAAAAGTGTGGCTGTCTTATTAGCTTCAGTGTCCAACCACAACTACTCAAGACGATGACCGAGGGCAAATCCACGCCACCCTCCCAGACCCTGGCTCGCCGTCTCCGTTCTTTAATCGCCAACCTCAACGAGACGTCTGCGGAGTCGACCGCCAAGGAGGTCTCCGGATGGATCGATTCGTTCAAGGATCAGGATGACCGCCTCCGTGGGCTCCTGCAGCTTTCTGCAGAACTCGTCCTGGAGAAGGCGTCGGAGCGACCCGACAAAGACTTCCACCGCACCCTCGGACGTTTCTCCAAAATCCTCGACACCGTGACCGAGGGAGAGTATTCGGGATTGCTCAATATGCTGTGGAAGGAGGAGATCCAAGCCGCTGGCGTCGAACTGCTGGCAAACGATATGGCACAACCAGGCAGCTGGCCGGAATACCGCGCCCTGGTCGTCTTCGCGGGCGAAATTTGTGATGACGGACTTTTGCAACCCGATGCCTTGCGCGACTGCGCCAGAATGTTGGGTGGCTTAGGGTCGAACCTCGGCCTGGAGCTCGCCTGTACACTCCTCGAGACGACTGGACACTCGCTCCGCGAAGACTCCCATGGGAACTATTCCTTTGACACTACCATCCAAGCAATGCTCTCGGCTTCGAAGGGAGATGTAATTTCTGCACGGATCCAGAACAGAGTACAGGTAGGTTTGGAAGAGCTTATGATACCGCTCGTGCTGAACCATTCCTACTAGGAGTTGGCAACTCAATGGGCCTCAGGATTGGCACACCCGAGCAAGGGTTCGGGTGATGTTCAATGGGATGACGAGACAGTAATCTGGGGCGTTGGGGAAGAACGCCGCGCTAAGATCGCACCCCAGCTTTGCAAGCCGAAGCACCCCAAGTTTTACTTCGGGAGTGGAGACACCGTTTTTGTCTGCGAAGATACATCGTTCCGAGTCCAGTCCGACCTCTTATCCAACAATTCAAAAGTGTTCTCAGCGTTGCTGGAATCGGCACGTTCGGATGGGGAGCACCTGAGTGACGGGTGCCCGTGTATCCACTTGCCGGACGCTGCGGGGGACTTTGCCACTCTTCTTAAGGTGTTCTATACCTCTGGGTGCGTGTACCATACGATGCGCTCCTTGTTCGCACCGTTCTAACAGCGGTGTTCCCGACCGTAGGTTCCCCCACAGGCATAAGACACCGGATTTCGCCACCTTCTCTTCGCTCTTGCGGATGACGACGAGATACCAGTTCCAAGAGATCCGATCTCAGATCCTCCTCGATCTCCACCCGGCCTATCCCACCGATCTCGCGAAATACAGAGGGCCCTCTCGCTTCGGGGAATCCGTCTTTGGAACCCCTCTACCACATCCGAACTCGGTCCTGGACCTCTTTGTGACGTGCAAGGTCGCTTTCGCCCTCCCTTTCGCTTACTACAGGGCGTGCATAGCGGGCGACCCCGCATCGTTGGACGCGACCGATGGGAGGATCGCGCTTCCCCCTGATACCCTCAAGGCGGCCCTTCGTGGACAGGCACGGATGAAGGCTGATGAGGTGCAGCTCGCGAGGAAGATTGCCTTGCAAGATTGTCCCGCGTGGGGCGCGTGTACAGGGAAACTCCCCGCTGGCCGTGTTCAAATCTTTGATTGGATCCATCCAGAAGTGGCGACGCAAAGTGGGATTCTGGAGAGAGGGGCCTTTACGGGGACCGGGTTCTGTGTTCAGTGTACGCTGATATTCAAGCAGGAGTTGTCGAAGACCAAGAAGGATACTTGGAAGAACCTACCATCGTATTTTGGCTTGGCCCCTTGGAAAGTTTAGCCAAAAAATCCGGCTGATTCTGATTCTTGTCTCTTTCCGTCTGGATGTTTAAACGGTGTATTCCCTAGCATCGAGCTGGCAATATATAACCATTTCAAGTCGGATCAGTCGAGAGAAACGTCCAGCGTATGGAAAGGTACAAGAAGGCGAGGTAAATAGCGAGGCGAAAGAAAAACTACAGGTCCATAAAACTTACAAGAACGCAAGGAAAACAAAAATACACTGGTGGTTGGATGTTTATCTACTCATCCGTTTCGACCTCCCCGCTGGCTCCCTTGGACGTCTGATCGACGGCAGAGTTCCTCACATTCCTCTTGGCATAATACTCGCTCGCCCTCGCCCTCTTCTTTGCATTTGCAACATCCACACCACTCCCTCGTCCCTTGGGCCTTACCCCTCCATAACTTTGCCTACCCAAACTGGACCGAACCCGTCCTCCTTTCCCGAGGTCCGCGCTCATCCTCTTTGATGTCGCTGACGGTTGCAGGCGAGTATTGGTACCGGTAGTGGACGATGTGGTAGCCGCGGCCGCAGCTCGTTTCTCGCCCAGACGGGCGATCACTTGAGAGCGTGAAATCCTGGGTTTACGAGGGACGAAGCCGCGAGTCTTCACTTGGGCCATTCTTCTTTGTGCACTAGCAGTAGGAGTAGGCTTGTCGTTTGTCGGAACGGCGCCATCCCTGTTTGTTGTGTTAGAAGAAGAGGAACCAGTTCGGGTGTGTGTTTTGGAAGCAGGAACGGGGATCTTCGAAGGGCTCGAGAATGTGTCCGCGGTCAAAGGTTGGTCAAAGATCCTCATCAACGACGCGCCGTTCCCTCCACCAATCCTACTTGAACCTTCGCGCTTGGTATTTATGTTGGTGATGGGCTCTAGCGCAGACACTGGGGCGAGAACCGGCAAGGTGATCCCCTTCGACGTTCTCTTTTCCCTATCTTTCGCTGCAAGAAGTGACGTCCTCTTCTGCTGGGCAATGCCCGTACCAGTGGCGAGGCTCGTTCGTTTAGGACCAGGGCCAGAGTTTGAAGGTCGGGATTTGGCCAACGAGCTCGCGGTTGGTGCCAAGAGTGTCGAGGAGGAGCGTTTCACCCCGGTGCTCCCCGTGACGCGACCCGTCCCAATGCTACTGTTGTTACTGCTGACGTTGCTCACCCGGCTGCTTGCGGATCCGTCAGTGTTGGTCACACAACGGGCCCCGGATTCGCGTTTCTTCTGACCCATGGAATCGTGACGAGAGCTAGATGTAGCAGAAGAAGCAGTTGTGGAGGTTGTAGCGGTGGTCTTGGACCCTGAGCCGAATCCGAAACGGCTGATGGGTTTGAAAGAACTCTTCGAGTTCTTCGACGAGGTGCTCTCCTGGGGGGCGGGGACTGGCTTGGACGTGGAAGCGACCGGTTTGACAACCTTTGAGGAAGGAACTGGGATACTGGTCGGTTTTGGTGGCTCTGCCGTATTGGTCCCAGTTCCCTTCCAAACGTTCTTCACCAGGTTCTTGGCTGAGGATAGGAACCCGAACCTCGAGGTAGTCCCTTTGTTCTCTAAGAAACTTGTCAAGGCTCGTCTATCGACAGGGGGCAAAGACTTACTCTTTGCATTGGCGAGAGATGGGCGACCAACACTCTTTCGCGGGCCAACTCCGCTCACACGGCTACTCCTCCGTCTCGCGTCGGCTCTCCTTCTAACAGCCTCGATCTCTTTCTGTTTCTTCCTCTCCTCTTCCTCCTTTCGAGCTTCTTCTGAAGGTTCCGGTGCAGGATGAGGTTCCGCAAGGTGGACCCTTGGTCTCTTCGACATCCTCCGATTCTCCTCAGGCTCTTCTTCCTCTTCGTCGTCATCCCCAAACCCACCTGGAAGGACCTTCTTCCGAGTGACGTTGTTAGTGACCCGTATGTTCGCGATGCTTGGTCGCTTCGACCCTCCGGGTCGCCCACTATCATCGATACCAAGAGCCGTTGACTTCCTCTTCTTCGTCCCTGGAACCACATCCTCCTTCGCAGATGACTGAGGGTCGGGCTTCTTTGTTTGGTTGGCACCTCTTTTTGCGGCATAATGATTTGTGATCGAGTCCATCTTGGCGAAGGCTTCCTCGTGCGCCTTGTCGAATCCGAAGAGGTCTGGCTTGGGTGCGGATGTGACAACACCTGGATCGACTTTGAATTTTCCACGGTTCTCCAGGAGAGACATTCCAACTTTCTCATCCCCAGCCAGTCCGAGCCTCCGGTTCATCTCATCCAGTACGGATGAGGCAGCCTTCCCAAAGTCTTGGTTGGAAAGTCGGTTCTTTGGAAGTGGTGAACCGAACAGGAATGGTTCCGGGCGCGAGAGGGTGTTGGAGAACAGTTTGCCTGAAGCCTTCTCTCCTGGCACGGGAGAGAAGATGTCGGGTTCGTGCGGCGCAAGAACGACGTTATCCTGAGCAACAGTTTTCTCGGCGGGTCTAGCGGGGGAAAGGAGGTCGTCGTAAGGGATGGGGGGATAGATAGGCGCAGCGTTTTGGGGAGAGGCGGGCCATCTGGGTACTGTGGTCTGAGGGCTGCCGAGGACGATGTCGAATGAAGTCATGAACGGCTTGAGTTTCGGGGGTGTGTCGACGACGGAGGACGTTGAGGCAAATGGAGTGGTCACGAGCCGGATTGTCGTGTTGGTGGGCGCGACGGTCAGGCTCATCCGAGCATTTGAGGGCGCAGGTTGGCCTGGCAATGAAGGATTTCCGGGTAGGGGAGCACTTCCATCATTTAGCACGAAGGGGTCTTGCTTTGGTGGTGAGGAGGATTCTGGGATGGATTTGTACGGAATGGCGTTTGCAGTGAGGGAATCATGGGTGGTGGGCGGTACGGCTTGAGGGTCCGGATTCGACGACTGTAACGCTCGCTTGAGACCCAGTGAACTTGCGAAAGCACGGAGTGAGGAACCGACGCCCGCTGAGTCTGAGAGTGAGCAAGTGTTTACGCGGTGAAGACAATGGGCTTACACTTGGAATTTGCGGTTCCGAACTCGCCGGCGTTGTTGTTGATGGTGCGGAGGGAATTTAGGGTGTTCTGAGAGGAGGAAGTTTCTGGGAGTTCCTGAATGTCATCCATGACGACCTCCCAGGCCTCGCTGGGGCGGGACATCGCAGGGTATTGTTGAGAAGGGCGAGGGGGAGAATCGTCGAAAGACATGGAATCGCTGTCATCTTCGCTTCTGACGGCAACATTTAGCGGCGCGTCAGGCGGAAGAGTAGTGGCATGTTGTTTGAGACGCTCGATCAGATCAACATTCTTCCCAGCAGCTTTAATGTTATGGATTTTACAAAGCTTGAGAAGTTGATCACGCTTAAGAGAATGTAGGGCAGGGGAATTGAAGAGGATTTGGGTGGTCGTGGTCGACGTGGACATCACGACCGGATGATTGACAAAGGCGAGGATGAACGGGTGTGGGAAAAAGTTGAACGGTCGAGTTCAACACGAGATCAACGAGATCACGTGAGCCGTGTCTTGCGCGCCTGTGATCGGAATGATTCGGAACGCACCCGTATCCCACGGTATTTAGCGCTGGGTGGAAAATTGGTGGAAAATCGAAGAAAATTGCCGGGGAAGGGGGAATGGTCGGGAAGGATGGATATGGCACAATGGTCAGAGGTGTTGGCTGGGGAGCAGGCTTCTTCGGCCATTGTGTGAATTCAGTAGACAGTGGTTGCTACAACGTGGACTCACAATGGACAATAGAGCGGAGGGGGCACTTGTTAGTGTGTAGCGCTGTGTGCGAGTGTGTATGGGTGGGTCCGTGAACTGCGAACCAAAGTACGTAGGTCCACAACCTTGCCCTCATGTCAGCCGCCTGTGATGCGAAGATTTGGATATAAGGGCCTTCCATGTCTCCCCTTGAACCCCAGCAACCAGCCGCTCTTCCCCTCCCCCAACTCAACCACCACCAAACATCCCTCGCCACAATGGTCCTCCAGCCTTCCAACAAGACCAACGTCCTCAAGAAGAGGTCTACCGCCGTCAAGTCATCCGAGAACGTCCCCCCGGTCAAGCTTAGAACCGTCTCCACTTCTCTCAAGGATGCCTCCCGTCGTCGAAGGGCCCGCGTCGTCGGAAACTTTTCCACGACCTCCCATTTCGTCACCAACAAGCAAGCTTACGCTCAGCACATCAAGCAGCGCAAGATGAAGCCATCCTCCTCCAAGACCCTTCGCTTCCGCTTCGAATCCTTCTCCATCCCCGCCCCGGATGTCGAGATGAAGGATGTCCAGCCAGCGACTAAACAAATCACGGAGAAGACTACCGTCCAGCTCCCAAGGCATCTTGCCCGCCCCGATTTCAAGGAAATCAGCCGCGAAAACCTCGCCGCCATCGATGCAGAGCTCACCAAGGCTCCCATCGAGTACATCCATGAAGGTCTCGCTGCCCTCGGACCTGAGTAAGCCGCCAACCCCTTCTTCCTCTTAACATCCTCTAATATCCTCTTCAGAATGTACAAGGTCCTTGGAGGTGTCAAGCCAGCTCCTCTCCCGTCATCCCCCACTCTCCCCCAGGAGCTCGCCATCATGATCAACGATCTCTCTTCCGAGATGCCCTCCCACATGCTCGCCGTCTACTCTGCCCAGACCAGTGACCCTGCCGCCAACCGACGCAACAAGGTCACCCTCTACCCATCCCACAATATCATCCTTGCCGCTCACTGTGCCAACCTCCCACCACTCCGCTCCATCACACACCCGGCTCCCAAGGTCGCCGGCTCCTCCATCACTGTCCCCGTCGTTCCCCTCTGTATCCCAGCTGCAGAGCTCTACGCTCCATTGTCGATGTACCTCTACACCAAGCGCGCCGACCTCCTTCTCCAATCCCTTCTCCCCGTCGTCCCACCAACACCAATCAACGTGTACGCTTCCCCCGACGAGGCACCAGAAGAGGCCGCTCTGCAACAGCAGAAGATTCTCTCTTTCGCCAGGCAGCTAGCAGCGACCTACACTCCACATGCCCTCCTACAATACGCCATGCGTGTGAACGGATTGTGGCGAAACGTCTGCGCCCTTGGCGTTTTTGACTCCGGAGTTTGGGAGACCATCGACACCGCCTGGGAGGTTCTCTTGTTGGCTCTTGGGATGGCAACCGGTAACCTGGACAAGGTTATGGGTGAATCTACCTCGTCCTCGTAACTTTCTCGCCTTCACGTTTTCACTTGCACATCACCTACAACATCTTCATTTTTGCATCAGTCCACAATGTTTTCGTCCTCACTCGCATTGCTTTTCAATTATCGGTTGTACACAACTAAAGGGCTCCGTGTTTGATACTGTATAAATCCATACGATCTGGAAGAACCAATCTCACAAGTTCTCGAACATCTCTGCTCTGGCGTGAAACTGTGTGATCAAACAGAATCTCCAAGCGGCCCAAGATCAGGGCGATCGGGCCACTATGGCCAGCTCGAGAATGAAGGCCACCCCATGGTAGCCAGTAGCAGCATCATGTCTATAGATCCGTTGTTATACAGGGGAGAGCATATAAGTAACAATTACATGTCATAACCACCACGGAAATCACATTCAAAAATCATCTCCGTCCCCCTCCGCCTCGTCAAAGTCTGCATCCTCCATAGCTGCCGTAGCTTCCTCGTACATCTTGTCTAATCCTGTGAGCTTCTCCAGGTACCCGGTCTCGTTGAACGCTTTCTCGAGCATCTCATACCCCTGGGTCTCGTAAGCAGTGATGACCTACCCAAAGAGTCAGAGACGGAGTCGCAAAAACATGGTCGCTCGAGATCGACTCACGGTCTCGCTACATCCCGTGCACTTATCGTAGGCCGCTCCGACGATCGGGATGTTCCTGAACTGCGCCAGGAACCCACGGAGCTGATGCGGGACCATTCCCAGGATTCCACCTTGCGAAGCGGCTTCTTCGGGAGGCGTATTCGGTTTGGGTGCCGGCGCCTTCAACCCTTCTGGATGCTGGATCACAGAGACAAGAAGTTCGACGGCAGTCGCGGCTGCGATAGATGCTAGCCCTGGTCGTGTAACGGTGCACATTTGGTCAAGTGTTCGGTCCGTCAAACTCTGCAATATCAGACTTAGCCTTTCGAGGTCCTATCTGACAAAGAAAGCGACAACTTACGTCCGCGGGAGCCACGACATCGTTGCAGTAATAGCATCCCAACCGCTGATGTCCGGCGGGGGTTATCTTAGCCCGCGCACCGTGCCTCATCACTAGGTACGTGTCGAACCCGAGTGCAGAGTTGAGCACGATCTGAAAATGTAAGGTTGGTTCACAGCGCCAGATACTGGACAGAAGCAGCGATCCGCACCTTTCCCTTGGAGGCTCCCATCACCGTCGGCAGCCACCTGCTTTCTCGGGAATCCATCAGGAGGAAAATAGCGTCATGCTCGTCGAACAGTTTCTCCAGCACTGCGATGTCCTTCTTCGTCTTGTCGACAGAAGCTGGCGGAATGGGGTGGCCAGGCATCGGGATTGACAGCTCGTGCCCGACTGCGTTCTGTAACCCGAGGTTCAGGTCATCGCCAAACAGGTACGCGAAGGTCCACTTACAACACCGGGGAAGATCTTCTTCAGTCTGTCAGCCGCACAGACTGATTTAACTTTCCCGCCATCCAGACAATCTTCAAACTCGAAGAGAGGTTGGCGGACCGGGTTCGAGAAGGATACTCGAGCGGAATCAATAAGGGTGATATTCCGTACTCCCCATCCCTGTGCAAAGAATCGTTCAGCGAACCGTGGAAGGTTTTATGCCAAATGTTTACCATAAGCACGCGGGCGACGTAACATCCCAACGTCCCAGCACCCAAAAGCAGACACTTGGTCGAAGCGACCTTATCGAGGTCCAGTGATGGTAAAATTCTCCACCTCATCAGCTTCAGATTCAGGTCGACTGCTTGGTCGGCCAATCTGCTTGGATCCATCATCGGAGCTAGGTCAGCCAGCCTTGCACCGAGCTTGCCCTGCACGTTCTTCTCCCAACCCACCGCACTCGGTCTTGTGGTAGACTTGTCGATCGGCGACGATAATGAGACGGTACCAAATCGACTCTTCCACGACCCATCCCCGGAAGGGACCTCGCTGTCTCTCCAACATAGAACTCGAAGAGTGGTGATGTTAGGGTATAGGGCTGTCAGATACGCTAGGAGGTTCCGGAGCGGCCACCCAGGATTGGTTGGTAGGCCCGAAGGGTCGTGGAATCCGATCGTTTGCTAAATAAAGGTCAGCACTGCGATATCGATACAGTCTGCGAACCGCTTACGGATGAAAGAGGAACGTTTGCGAAGAACTCTTCGTACTTGTCTAGGGACCCAACTTCAGCTTTGCTTCCGTCGGATTTAATCAGGAAGAAAGGTGTGGGGTTTGTGTTCAGGTGTTGATGAATAGATTTCAGCTACAAGATCGTCAGCAAATGGGCAATTCTATCAGATCTCAGCGTGGACCCACAGCATCCTTGGAGAAGGCTGCGTCGGCGTTGGTCCAGCCTGGATCTAATATTTCCCATGCAGGTTTCGAGGCAAAGGCTGGGAAAGCGAACCAGTAGAAGTACTTGTACTTCTTCAGGTCAGCGAACGTGATGACCATAAACTTGGTCAAGGCTGATGGGTCGCGCTTTGTAATGGCGGTGTCCCAGATCTTGCACCGAAAGCATGAGCACACCAGGGACAGGTAACTGCACCACGAGATAACAGTACCTCGTCAGCCAGCTGGTTGAAGAGCGCTGTCTTGTCAGTCGCCTTGAAATCCTCGATGGTGTTAAAGTTCTTGAGTATTCCGGAAGCATGGACGGAATTGGGAGGTAATCTATTGGGATATGATCTCCATCGGAAGCAAAAGATCAGGCGAGATTAAGCGCATACTGGAAAGCATCTTTGTTGAACGATCCGCCGCCTACGGTGAGGTTACAGCCAAGCGCGATCTCTTTGCCCGTCTCCCTATCTTTGATCGATTTGCCCAGGGAGTAGGACGCGTGTACCGGGACCGAGTCGTCCGATAACCGCAAGACGTCGATCTTGAGGGTTGTGAGCTCGTGCCAAAAGGCGGGCTGCACGAGCGACGAGAAGGGTGCAAACTGCAGGACGGTCATGGGGAGAGGATGCTTTTAGAGTTATTCGGCCCAACTGGCCTCGAGCCTGACTGCCTGTCCTAGGGTGCACGTGACGAGAGAATTCCACGTGGGGAATTGATTGGATCTGCCACGTCGGTGTTGGGGTGACTTCACTCGTATATACGTCGATCGCACAAAGTTCGTACACCCCACCCGGTTTCTCTCCTCCACCATGAGCGGCTGTAAGCACTCGTCCCTCCTCTCCTCTCCCATTCGTTCTCTAACCCTCCCTTTCTCCAAACAGTCCGCTTCCTCAATCTCGTCAAGCCCTTCTTGCCAATCCTCCCCGAGGTTTCGTCTCCGGATCGCAAAGTAACGTGTCAAGTCTGGCCCGGCCCCCACCTCCGTCCTGACCCTTTCACTAGGTCCCCTTCAACCAAAAAGTGCTATGGACCGCCGTGACACTCCTCATCTTCTTGGTTTGCTCGCAAGTGCCGCTTTACGGTATCATGTCGTCGGACTCGTCTGATCCGTTGTACTGGATGCGTGTCATTCTTGCCTCCAACCGTGGTACTCTCATGGAACTCGGTATCACTCCTATCATCACCTCCGGAATGATCATCCAGTTGTTGGCTGGTGCCAACTTGGTTGAGGTCGACTTCTCTCTCAAAGAAGATCGTGCTTTGTTCAGCGGAGCCCAAAAACGTCAGTATCGCGCTTGCCCGGATTTGGTCGTCGAACACAAATATAACTGACGTGGCTTTGGGGTTCTAGTCTTTGCCTTGATCATCGCTCTTGGCCAGTCTACCGTCTACGTCCTTACCGGTCTTTATGGCCAACCAAGCGACCTCGGCGCTGGAGTCTGCCTTTTGTTGATCATCCAACTCATCGTCGCCGCTCTCATCGTCATTCTCCTCGACGAGCTCCTCCAGAAGGGTTACGGCCTCGGTTCCGGTATCTCGCTCTTCGTTGCCACCAACATTTGCGAGTCCATCGTCTGGAAGGCATTCTCTCCCACCACCATCAACACCGGCCGTGGACCAGAATTCGAGGGTGCTTTCGTTGCTCTCTTCCATCTCCTCTTCACCTGGAATGACAAGGGTCGCGCACTTCGTGAGGCTTTCTGGCGCGGTAGTCTCCCCAACCTCATGAACCTCATCGCCACCGTCGTCGTTTTCGCCGCGGTTATCTACCTTCAGGGCTTCCGCATCGAGATCCCTGTCAAGTCCAACAGGTTCCGTGGACAGCGCGGATCCTACCCTATCAAGCTCTTCTACACCTCCAACATGCCCATCATGCTGCAATCCGCCCTGACCTCCAACATCTTCATCCTCTCTCAGATGCTCTTCAGCCGCTTCCCTGATAACATTTTCGTCAAAATCCTTGGTGTTTGGGAGGTGAGAGAACATTTTGCGTTTGCCCTCCGTCTGTCTTGGCCGCTTACATCATTTTGGGTGATAGCCTTTGGATGGTTCACCTCAGCTCAGCGCCGTCGGTGGCATCTCCTATTACATGTCTCCTCCCCACACTTTGACCGCCGCTTTCCTCGACCCAATTCACATGTTCATCTACATCGCCTTCACGCTGTCCGCCTGCGCACTGTTCTCCAAGACCTGGATTGAAGTTTCCGGAAGCGGCCCCAGGGACATTGCCAAACAACTCAAGGAACAACAGATGGTTATGGCTGGACACCGTGAGGGTTCCATGTACAAGGAGCTCAAGCGCATCGTCCCCACTGCCGCTGCTCTTGGTGGAGCTATCCTCGGTCTCCTGTCCGTTGTTGCCGATTTGATGGGTGCTATCGGAAGCGGAACTGGTATCCTCATGGCCGTCACTATCATCTACAGCTGTGAGCCTTTCTCCTGCCTCGGTTCTCTCCACAGTTTCTCACCCGCCGCTCACAGACTGGGAAATCGGTATGAGGGAAACCGGTAGTCCAGAGATGGCTGCTATGAGTGAGCTGCTGTAATGGTGTCCCCGGAGAGAGCGAGTGGGGTGTTCCACTCAGTACTCGCACTGAAGTCGTGGTCTGGGCAGGAGGGAGCGGGTCCGACCGCAAAGTATCTTACATTACTTAAGTATTGAGAGATGAAAGTCACAGCACAACCCGTTCATTCATTCGCATTTTCCGTTTAGCGGTCCATATGAGCAGATTGTAGAATATAGTACAATTTTATTGTGAGACTATTGCCCTAGTACAATGAAAGGTGCAATGAAACAGGGAAAGCGCCGTACACACCCGGTATACACAACACCTAGGGTTACGATCGAGAGTGGGAGAGAGGAGGGGGATTGCATGGTTCCGCTGCACAGAGATGGAAGATTAGCTCGCCCGGCTCAGATATGTTCGCCACATGTTGGGCAGAGAAGTGGTGGGCATGTGCTGTTCTCGTCGGGATCTACAATGCTGCTGGGATCGGCATCGCCTTCCCACCCGACCTTCTTTTTCCAGTCCCGGGGTAGGGTAGTGGTGCCCCGGAGGACGTCGTTAATGAGGACGCGCGCCTTGAGCACCACCGTAACATTCCCAGCAACGTTCTTGACAATGTTAAGCGGTTGCGCGGCCTTTACCTTCCCCCTATGTGTCGAGCGCGGCTCCGGCTCAAATGTGGGTTTGACGATCGGCTGAGATGCTAATTCGGTCAGGTCTGGTGGGAGGTCTTCAAACAGGGAATGCGTGTCGGCTTCCGATGCGCGTTTCCGTTTCCTGGTCTTGGGCTGAGATTTATATGCCGGTTTCGATTTCGAGAGAAGGGAGAGTAGGGTGGGAGAGGGAGGAGAGTCGAGGAGATTCGAGGGTATCGAACAGAGAAGGGACAGCTTCCTGTCGGTACAGATTGGCCGTTTCTTGATTGGGTGGGATGAGAGACACTCCCGATGACACGCCGTTTGGCATGTATCTCGAGGGCAGAAGTGCATCGTGAACTGGCCAGGAGACTGCTGGGCGGCGTCCGGGTTATACGGTTGGTTGCATACTGAGCAAACTTCTTTGTTGGAAAAGGGCTGGAACGGATCGTCAGTGAAGGACGTTATTTACCAAGAGAGTAAGCTCACGGTAACGTGCTTAGTCTTGGGACGGAATGTATGGCGAAAGAAAAAGGTGGTCGGACCAATGAGGGGAGGTTCGAGGTAACAATCCCCGTATTTGATCACTTCGACGGCATCTAACGCCATGAATGAATCAAGATCTGTTTCTGTATGCGGGAAGCAAAGAAAGTGGGACCCACCGACGATGCTTTCTACGTTGATGTAATTCTGGGAATCATTATCGGGGAACAGTTCGTACTCGGCGTAGCTCGAAAGATCACTTAGGATGAACGTGAATCAACAAGGCTAGCGTGAGAGAGAAAGATGGGGTGAACGTACAAACTCTTGACGATGGAAGCTACATGTTGCGGTGACCAATACCACTCGACTTTGGCCCAGACCTGTAACGTGTCAGGAATCCGGACGGTGGAGGGATGTTAGAAATAGCCTACTTCGCCATTGTCACGTCGGCCTATCCTTCTGATCCTCGCGACCCAGTTGTCGGTGTCTGGCTGGAGGTGAGCGGTGGTGGGGTCCTTCCCGGAAGGCACTACCAGAACGCTAGTTTGGAAGGCTGGTCAGTCAAGTGAGGTGGGTGACCAGACTGGAGAAACCGTACTCGTCCCCGACAGAAAATTCGTGCTGATTGTCCTCGGTATCCCAGACTGCCGCCCGTTAGAACACGAGACGACAGCATGGAGGTGAATTCCTCATACCTATGGCCGATTTGAAAGACTTTGATGCAGTGAATTCCTCGTCTGTTGGACCAGATGGATCTGCTGGCTTCTGCTTGCGGGTAGCACGTTTCCTACTGAACCCTACCAGCTGCCTGCGTCGAGGTTTCCTGGTATTGGAGGCCATGCTTTGCTGGATCGGACCGACTTGCACGAGGCGGATGACAAGCGACCGTAAGTAATTTGATTCCGGGAAACCTTTGGAACCCTGGCTGGATCGGCGCCTTCAGCCACCGCGGCGACTCAAGTACTCAAGGTTGTCGCATGCTGCAAAACCCTGCTCTTCCATCCTCTCTTCTCAACTCCCATCTACCCAAATGTTCTTCGGTCTCTTGTTCCGTATTGCCAGGTAAGGCATTCTCCCCCATTCCTCTCCCAACCCAACACAACCCCTTACCGTCACGTTTTTTCTGACCAAAGCGAGAGCAGCTGCATCGTTGCTTTCTTGTATCCCGGCTACAAGTCATACAAAACCCTTTCTCAACGACCCGCAAACGAGGAAGAAATCGAGCGATGGCTCATGTACTGGTCTATAATCGGTTGCGTGGTTGCCATCGAATCTGTCGAATGGCTCATCAATTGGTCAGTCCGCCGTCCCAAAGCATCTCACGTACCATCCCCGACATTGATGATCCTCCCATCGATCGGATTGCGCATGGTGCGAACACCAGGTTACCACTCTACCACCTCTTCAAAACCCTCTTCATCCTCTACCTAGTCCTTCCCCAAACCGAGGGCTCATCGTACATCTACACCCGCCATCTCCGACCCTTCTTCCAGGCATATGAACCCCAAATCGACGCAACCCTCTTCTCGCTCAAGGCACGCGCGTATGCGTTTATCCAGGAGAGGTTCCGTAACTTGTGGGGCACCGTAGCTACATCCATGAGCCAGCCTGCCGCAGCCAACGATCTCAACGAAGGTCTCAACGATCACGCGATGAACAGGGGTGCCCCACCTTCCATGCAAGATCCCGCCTCTGGCCCCGCCACTCTCATGGGCTCCCTCTTGTCCTCGTTCGGGCCCAACCTCCTGATGCAAGGCATGGCTTTCATGAGCTCTGCTCAGAATGCTGCTGCCACCCGCACCAACGAGGCTCGGAAACAAAATCTTGAAACCCCTGGCAACTCCCGGCTGAACATCCACGACAGGCGTGGTTCAAGCGAATCCGTTGAGGAAAAGAAGAAGAGGCTGGAGGCTGAGTTGGCTTCCTTGTCTACAAATGGCGCTCAAGGTTACAGGGTCGACCCCGGTCGATTCGAGGAGGTTGAGTTCCCCAGCGACACCGAGGGCGATGACGGACAGGGTTATCGTCGCCCTGCACAGGGGAAGAGTAATAGCTGGTTTGGCTGGGGTTCAAGCACCGCAGGTTATGAAAAGGTCAAAAGCGATTGATTAGCACGACGTCCGATGACGATCTGACGAATTATATATTTGTACATATACTAAACCCTGACGATACACGTTATGAACAGGGTAGGTACCGCCGTAGCGGAGTATGTTCCGATAGATGCTGGTAATGGAACAGACGCCTGCTAGGGCATTATCACGAACGACACAGTCCCTTCCCTCTCTTGACTTGGGCAGCGCACAGGCTTAACTCGAGAGGCATGGACACCAGAGCAGCCAACATGATTCCGCTCGAGTCCGAGAACCCGATGGAGCCGATCTTGAACTCTTTCTCTTGTTTGGCGGTCTCGGGATCTGAGGAATCCGACTTCTCCTGGTTGATACGATAGAATACATTGACACTACAAGTCAGACCAGACGAAGTGAGTTTCAAAAGATGGACGAAATCGAATGTGATGACATACTATGCAAGACCACCACAGATTCCTTCGATGCTGACAAGCAGGAAAACCAGGAAGAAGCTCGCGCCTTCCGAGCTGTCGCCAAAGATTCCTACAGCGCTTTCGTATGCGAGAGTTAACAGAATTACGAGTTGTGTAACGGCTGGCGCAGGTAGTAGCTTCTCCGGGAGTGGAGGGCAACCGATGGAGATGGATGATCGAGAAAGGAATACAGCGGCTTGATACACAAGCTGATACGCAGGTCATTTAGGATGCCACCACAATAGGATAAAGGTCGGGGTGCTTGCCTGCCAAAGTGGATAGTAGTCGCGTATCGATTTGATCAACAACGCAATAAAGGGATGTTGCTCCCGGGTTGGAACCGGATACAACAGAGTCGGAGAGATTCCCTACCTACTCTCAGGCGAGGATTTCTAGGCAGGATAAAAGAAATGACGGACCTGGTTAATGGTATACTCGAACTGGAAAACAAATTGGTGAGCAAGTTGGAGTGAAATTTCCAAGATGTCTACCAACCAGATAGACGCAAACTTGACACAATGAAAGCGTGAGTAAATCTGCTCATGAATGTACGATGAGTACTCACACAGGGGAAGCATATACTTGGGTATCATGGGCTTTACCAACCGCCACTTGTCGCTAGCGGAGAGGGCGACAGTTCGCGGATGACCGTATCCGGCCTCACCCTCGTCAGTGGGAAGGGGTGTATACTCCGTAGACGATGCCATGAACGGCACTGCATCATCATCCTCTTCGTCTTGTTTAGAAATAGATGATGGTTGTGGGAGGAGGAAGAAGTACGTGAGAGGAATCACGAGTGGTAGAACCTATGTGACTGCGGGTTTAGAAAAGCACAACAACGAACTGAAGAACTCTCACCGATGACAATCCCACACCGATTCGTACTCCGAGGTTTCGGAGCTCCCACCACAGGAATGCGCCAACAAGGCCAGCAGCACCTGTTCCAGATGCGAAATACCTAAATTCGAAGGCGTTCGGACCCAGCATGCCGCAAACTCTGGAGCAACACGCACCCAACGCTACGCCCCGCAGCTACCGGTAGGTAGGTGGTGGACAGTTGCAAGAAGGTGAGTTCACCGAGACCTAAGCCACAGTTATCTTTCAGCCACAGTCGAACGGAAACACGCTTGAACGGACCAGAAGAGAATGACGCAATTGAAATGCCGAGCAACCTCATCCCTACTCCACCGGAGAGAGCGACGACCTGAACAAACTCCGGGTCAAAAGTGCCAGCGTGGACAACAGTAACACCACTCACAATCATACCCAAGACACTCGTGATACAGCATCCCACAACCCTCCGGTTATACCGGATAGTGCCCTTCAAGAGGTACGGCCAGCAAACTTTGGCCAAGAACGACGGTGCAATGTTGCAGAACGCAATGAGTCCCTTGGGGGTCGAGGCGGGAACCAGATCTAGCGCAGCGGACAGGATAATGACATAGAGGACTGGCGACGACAATTCGAGCGAACGTTCAATAATGCGCAAGGTATAACTTGATCACCAGGTGAGTACTGACCGTTGTTTATCAATCCAAAGAGGAGAAAGGAGACACCCAACTTCCAGGACATTGGAGTTGGTGATCGAGAAAGTGCTCTTCTCCGAAGTGACGACCGCCACTCCGCGGGTGGTCAGGCGCGGGGGAGATGGTTCGTCAAGCACCTATCAAACTACACTCATTCCCCGCGTTCTACGCGTGTTATCTGCTCAAGTCTGTAAAGACTCCGAGAGCGACTTCGTGCGTCTCATCGCGTCACTAAGATCAAGTGGGCGTACTCTAATTATCACCCAGGACATACATCGGAAGCACCCCGAATCCACCAAGGAGAATACGGTACGTCTATTTCGATAACGATCCCCCGCCCTCCCCCGACACGGCACAAGTCAGCATAATGGGGAGATCTCCCAGGGCGCGTGGAAGACGTCCAAGAGCCGCCCATGGGTGATGCAAATGATCATCTACGGTTTCCCATCCAAACTCGCTGCACTCCAATTTGAGTGGGCCTGGCAGCACCCTCACGTTTCTAGGCACCTGCGCGATCCACTTGGAAAGCCTCTATTTACGAAAGAACGCGGGAGTCTGAAGAAGAACATCTTGTACGTACATTCACTGAAGATCCCCATTCGTTGACTCCTTATACGTTCATCCACACGTTCCAGGGTGGCCAAGACAATGATAACCACACACCCTTACAACGTGTGGCCACTCCACGTCAAGTTTTTCACTAGTACGTCAAAGAAAGCATGGGATGAGGCAATCCCGTCCCGGCCGCTCCCCCCAGGGATGACCTTGGCGGAAGAGTACGAAGGCGTAGACGGGAAATCTGGTATACGTGGATCTGGGAGAACGAGACCTATCGACGTTACGGATGGTGAGGAGTCCGCGCCGTCACGGGTTTGGCGTTCCCTGAGGGACGCGAGTAGGCCAGTTTTCCGCTCAGCACATGGAGAAAAGCACCTCTATCAGAACTATCCTTCACGACCCCAAATGTACGATATGCTCAGAGCCGGTCAAGAACTATCACTCAGTTCGTCACGTTCATCTGTTCCCGATATGTCACTCACATCGCGTCGCACAGGAAGCTCTAAAGGTTGCCCTCTGTCCCTCTGGGAGCTGTAAAGCCATCTCACACCTATCTTGCCTGGCAACTGACTTCCTCTCGTCTGATTCTTCGCAATCTCTTGAGTTACTGCCCCGGGGAGGCAACTGTAAATACTGCAAGTCTTACGTTCTTTGGGGAGACGTCATCCGCGGCTGCTACCGAAGACACCAAGGTGGCAAAGCACCCGAGTTAGAAGAATCCAACGGTGAAGAAGACGGCGTTGAAGCAGAGGCGCAAAGCGATGACCCGATGGAAGACCTGGTCCCGATTATACCCATGGCACCCGCCCCCAGGAAGACGCCTCGTAGTCGGGTCGCAAGGGATGGAACAGTCAAGAAACCCCGAGGAAGACCGCCAAAGAATCCCCCCAGTACGAGGCCCACCACCAAGCGGGCTACTGTCGTGACCGAGGACGATTCCGGGGGCGAGAACTTTGATATCGGTGGTTTCACTGACCTGGACGACTCGGAGGGCGAGGTGGAGCGCCGACCACCAAAGCCGACCCCCGTCAGGCAGGGAAAGTGACCACGTTCGAACACTGTGATAGCACATGACACTATTAGATCCCTAGGCAGGGCCATGGAGGATATGTTGTATTACTGGAAGGTCTGTACACGGATAACCGATGCCCATGATATCCGCACGAATGGAGATAGAATCTGGATCTTTACCGTCGTAAGAGCTTGAGTGCCAGTTCCTCCTCCTCCTCCAACGTAGTGGGAGGCTTAACCCCCCTGCGGGATTTCTTCTTCGGTGGCGCGGAGAAATGCGTCCGATCATCTTCTGCCTCTGACGGGAGATCGAATACTGGGGAAACGTAGCCGTCGTCGTCCGAAGGGGGAGAAATTGTGGGACCACCATAGCCCCCGCCGTCACCCAGCTGGAGATTACACGGTTGAACTTTATAAACCCATAGAAGTGTTGTTGGGCTCACCTCTTCCCGTTCCCTCTCCTTCCTCTTCCTCTTCTTCTCCCTCTTCTTCTCCTTCGCGATCTCCTTATCATCCACATCGGCCCTCTGCATCTTCCCAATCTCCTTCCTCATAAACTCCGCGCCATCGCGCTCCACATCGACGTCCTCCGCGTCTCTAAACTCGTACAGTTCGTGGGCCTGACCGTCCTCGTCGAACACTAGTTTCGTCCCCCTTGGTCCCGACTTCGCTAGCACCTTTTTGGACTTCATCATCCGGATCTTGCGCTTCGAAAGGTCAGAGTACTCGGCGAGATCTGTAGGGAGGTCATGGTCGGCACGTTTGAGGGAGAAGAAGTCTTCATCATCATCGTTATCCCTCCCATTAGACCCCGGTGTCCCGTCTTGTTCGACGAGTTTGCCGTAGTGAGACGACAGGATCGTTTGGTTTTTCCTGCCAAACATCTTATCATACTTGGTTTTCGGTTTGTTGGCCTGTAGTCGCTGTCAGCACAGGGTAGGGTCGGAGGATCTGTGGGGTAATACCGTAGGTTTCACTCCCTCTCCTTCGTCCGATTCAACCTCGGAGTTAGAGCCAGAACTGGACCCACTCTGAACATCATCCACTTTCTGGGCCGCGAACGAGGTGTTCTTGCCCGTGCTGCCCTTCCTCAAGAACTTTATCTTCGGAGCACCAGGGAGCCCAAGTGAAGCAGCATATCTGTCGACAGGAAGACCTTCGACCTTGAAGACAGCCTTGTTCTTCTGGAGGTGAATCGAACGTAGGTAAGCGACGAACGTCTGAAAAGGAACCCAGGTTAGTATATTTGCCTTACATAAAAAGAACCAAAACGTACCCGCTGACCCAGGTACTTAATTTCCGAGTCCTGGAATGCGAGATTCTGCAGTTGGTTCTCGATCGACTGTTGTTTGCTCGCCTTGATCTTGATCTTATTTATTTCGATGTTTTTGGCCTTGAGGGCCTCCAACATCCCCTCTTCTTCGCTGGGCATGAGGAGCAAGAGAGCCTTTCCTGAGCTCTCGTACCTCGCTGTCCGGCCCACTCGGTGGATATAAGTCTCGGCGTCCTCCGGACAATCAATCTGAACAACCCAATCCACGGAAGGGAAATCCAACCCCCGGGCAGCGATATCGGTCGCAAACAAGGTGGCGTGCTTCGTCTTTGTGAACTTGTCGAATGTCGCGAGTCTCGCCATCTGCTTCTGCTTTCCATGCAGATGCATTAGAGACATGCCCGGGTGCATCTTACAGAATGTCTCGTACACAAATCGGACCTGCTTACAACAGGAGAAGAATACAAGGATTTTGGACTGGAGGTGGGTCTTGATGAAACTCCAGAGAGTGTCGAGTTTTTTGTCAAGCTCGATTATGGCGTAGTGTTGTTCGAGGGTAGCCGGGGTGACCTCTTCCTCTCCGGCGGATACGTAGATGGGATCCGTCAAGCTCAGACGGGCGAGGTCAGAGACAGACTTCGTTTGAGTGGCGGAGAAGAGGAGAGTCTGGCGAGACTTTGGTAGGTGTGAGAGGAGGGCGGTTAGGGTACGGTGGAAACCCATATCCAAGATCCTATCAGCCTCATCCAGCACTATTGAATCCTCAGCACCGGGACGGGAGTCGATAGGCAACCATTCCTACCTAGCAACTGAAGGTTGTTTCCTTCGAAGCCGATAGTCTGGTCCATGTGTTGTAGTAGTCTCCCAGGAGTCGCAACGAGAATGTTCATCCTGGATAACCTCTCACGTTCGTCCTTGAGGTTTTTCCCACCGATAACCAGTCCAGCCGAGAATGAATGAAATCCTCCGATAGAGCGTAGGACTTCAAATATTTGGACAGCCTGAAACAGGTACGATGTTAGCGAAAAACAAGCAAATGGTCAATGGAATTACAAGTTCACGGGTAGGCGAAATCACGAGAGCCCCCAGGCCATCTTGAGGACCCCACTTTCGGCGATAAAGAATCTCGAGAACAGGTATCAAGAACGCCAAGGTCTTTCCGCTCCCTGTTCGTGCGGCGCCCAAGACATCCTTGCCCTTGAGAGAGATTGGCAGGCTCTGGGCTTGAATGTCCGTCATCTCGACAAAGAAAGACTTCTTTAGTCCTTTCTTCGTCAGGTCTGAGATTGGCAAATCCGAGAAAGCCTTGAGGTCGTCTGCGGGGGCCTGATGTAGCCTCGATCAGCGCCATGCGGAGTGGATGTTGCTCTAGAACTTACATATTCGAGGGCAGTCTTGTCCAGGAGCTCAACAGTCTGACGGCTCAGAACAGACTTCTTTGGTCTCTTTGCATTCTGTTTCTGTTTCTGTTTTGTCGGCTTTCTGGCAGAGGTGGATGGGCCGGCGTGAGGCATTCGGATCCCAAAGTTTTTCGTGATCGAGAGAGCGAGGAGCGGAAGTGTTGGGCGTCTATTTGCACCCGTATCCCTCATGCATACACTCCGGCTTCACAGAACGGGGCTCCTCCGGCAGTTCACCGCACCCACCTCTGGATGTGCCAACAGGCTCATTCACCAGTCTGCGGTAGGCAAGTAACCGTTGAACTTTGGTTTTGCCCAATACTAAACGGAGGTCACAGTGTATCGTACCAAGAAGGCTGCCACTGTTGACCTAACCGACGACCTATTTGGTGAGGGTGGCTCTGACTCCCGGGACCTCTTTGGTTCGACCTCAAAGCAGAAGGTTTACAAGGCTCCCGCTCTCACCCCGGCTAAAGAACAAACCGCGGTCTTGTCGCGTCGGGGGCTCGATCCCGCGGAAAGGACCACACGCTTCAATGAGCTTTTCGAATTCGTGTCGAGTAGGATCGGTCTCAAACCTGTTGCGAAGACCCCGGAACAGGTCCGCAACTCGGCGTGGGGGCACCTCTTCGATTTGGCTACGACACGTGCGCAGCTCGAGCGGGTGGCTGAGTTGTTCCCCCGGTGGAGGGATTCTCGGAGGCAGTTTCATGAGCAAACCGCGAAAAACTTCGTCAGTGAGTAGCCCGGCTTTATTACGAAGACGTGTATTCAACTGTATGCGGAAGGGCGATGCGATGAGCTCGAGTGTTCCGACCTTGCCTTGGACGTCTTCAGCAATCATTCGAAATACGGTTTCCCACTCGCCTCCATCGCTGTTGCGCGTCAGCTGATGCACTCCTTGCATCTCAAACACCCCCTTCCAGCTTCTGTCACCCTCATGGCTCTATATCCAGCCTACAACCTCCCACCAATTTCCACCGATCTCGTGTCCAGCGCCATGCTCGTGACTGCCTGCCTCAGCCAAGAGAGCAAGCAATCCAAAGTCCTCACAGAGGTATTACTCCCATCGATCAAGCATCTGCTGAGGACAACCCCTCCTATTCCCCCTTCAAAACCCATTCGTCGCAGCGATGACAGGGAACAATTCTGGCTGGCTCGGACGCTCGCCAAGATTGAGGAAGCACTTCAAAAGCAGGGTCGGGATAATCAGTGGTTGCATGAATGGCGAGAACGGAGCGGACACTTGGTACCCGCTCATTGATGGAAGCCGTTGCGCATCTTCGATTCAATTCCATCGCTTATCCTCTTTTTTTCGCTTTAGAATGAGACAATTTCCCCACGTTTATTGTGCGGCGATGAGCTGTTGCGCTGGGACACCCGTACCCCTATCCTCTGCTTCTACTTCCCATTATGAACTGTTATTCTGGAACATTTGCTTGTCGATTGGCAGTGCGTCCACGCGATTGAAAGGTCTCCACTTGGCACAAGCGGACCAGTGGTTCATTGGCAAATGAAGGTCACGTACCCTGCGCTGGTTGCGAGAACGAATGCTTGGCGGTCCAGTGACCATCCTTGCACATAACATTCTGCTCGCTTCCTGCCGCGCGACGTGCCTTCAGCCCACGATGGTCTCTGAAATTTTGCAAGGCTTTGTATCCATGCCCGACTCGGGCTCGTTGGGGGACGCACATGGAACAGTATACCGAGGGTTGAGCCACGGTACCATCGCGGCCCGGAACTGGCTTTACTTCGCGTCGTGGTTTTACTGAGGTTGTTTCTCGTTTCCGTTGTCGCTTCCTCCATGGGGTCGCTGCGAGCCAGGTCGCGCCTGGAACGGTTCGTTCGTTGATCGGTGTCGGGGCCATTCGACCGGATACCATTCTGGGTTACGATGGTGGTGCGAGAACGTCCTGATCCTTTCCATTGGTTCTGGTGTACCTGTGATTCATTCTTAATTATCTACTTCAATGGTCTGGGCTGCCCACCGATCCAGGCCAGCCGGCCTCCAACGCAATCATTGGAAGGCACGCGACGTTTCGAGAATAACCTTACGTTAACCTTGTCTATTTCCTGCACCTTGTTGTTTTCTCACGTCCGGGTTCCATTCACGCTTGTGCAAGTCTGAGGAGTGGGGCGTACTCTATCCTCACTTCCAGGAACCCGTGCCGGGGTCACCGAGTGTATGACGGATGCCTACCAATGATCATCGTGATCATCCGGGGCCTTTTCATACTTTGGCAGTGTTTGGCCTTCTTTCGCCGGTTCCTCATATTGATCGAACTTTCTCACGTTTTTTCCACCTTAGCCCGAAATGGACTGCCGTAAACGAACTGGACAGGCGGAGTCGAGAACAGTACTCATTGCTTACAAACTCCTCAACGATCAAGATGAGGGTTGGCCTGGCACCCTCGAGGTCAGGGTGGATGTGAACGAGCACCTGTCATTGATATAGTCCTTTGCGTAAGTGAAAACTGCATCTGACGTTTTGACAGGCAGCCCATACGATAGAATATGCTGGGCGGACGTCTATCAGGACCTTCGGGAACCAGAAGGCACCGATTGGTATTTACCCGACGCACCACTGGTGGGGGAAGGGGTTTGTATATTCGGGCATGCGTGCACTTCAGTTCTCACTTTGGTGCCTCGACGGGTCCCATTGCTCCACCGGAACAATAAGGTACGTTCTCGATTTCAGGAGGCTAACAAGCAATCGATGACCACACCTGGGGTCCGGCGCGCGTTAGGCTCAAGGAAGCACGATTACTCAACTAGCGAGTCTCTTTCGGCTGCCCAGGTAAGTTATGGGACACCCACTGGGAATACGGCACACCGCATCCGGAAGTCCGTAGGACCCCGGCCACTTGGTTGTGGGGTGGGATTGTCTGCTGTCAGTACGTACTCATCTAGGTCGGCGTGGTAGAGACTAACGACTACGCTGTGAATCAGGAAACACCCACAGTTAGAGCCAGGGATTCGGGAGTACGCGAGCTAGTGGCTGAACATTGCTCGCAAGGGGGATCTTTTCAGAGATGTGGCCATCAAATCACAACTGTGTGTGGAACAAAGCGATCCGTAATACGTGAGTCCTCGTGTGGCTAGTCATCCATCGACAGAATTTCCATGGCGTTGTTTACAATTCAGGTGGAATGCTAATCGCATCTGTCAGTAAGTAGTACCTCAGTGCCTCCCCCTTACTTCACTCTCTCTATCCCATTTGTGGATACAACCGACCTCACCTAACGTGAGAATCTTTCCTTGACCGATTCACCCGACCCTCCGCACAGTTAGACCGCAGTTGACCGGCCCCTCACGTCGGCGCGAGAGGATGAGAAAATTTCTACAAAGCCCGTTCCTCCCCGAGCTGCAATTCGGAACTCAACCCGGACGTCAATGACGTGGTCCATACAGACTAGACTCCATAAACGGCCAACTCGCTGGGAAAACCGTACGTGAAGGAGCGTCCTGGGGATCGCCCAAACGATGGGGAGACGGGGGGGTCACACGACCTTTCCTCTAGAGCGGAGTTGGCTGTCGTAGGATTGGATGCGGAAATGTCAGAACTAGAGGGTGATTGAAACTAGACGACAGGAATGTATTGGGAGAGTAGTGACCATCGGCTATCCACAGTGTAACTGCAGTTGAAGTACGGGATGGACATTGGACAAAGGGAACTGCCGGAACCCTCTTCCGTTCTGTCGGGTCACACCCTTCTTGGATGTATTTATCTCTCACGGCTGAACGTCCCGAGGGTAAGGCGGTCCAATCCGGGGCTATGAATCCCACGTGGAACTTCCATGAGAACTTTTCCGAACGGGTGGGTCGGAGGCGGGGGGGACCAGGAGTTTGGGCGCCCGCTTGATGAATTGCAGGGTCGTGTCACTCGATCATTGCCAGCGACGGCCCTTGCGGATACAAAAACTTTTTCAGACACCCGCAAAATAGTTGTACTGTGGCCCGCCGTTGTTGAATCCAGAACCAAGGCGGGCACGGCGCAGGCATCGGTATGCGCGGAAGTTGGCGGTGTCGTCACATAAATATGAGTGGTGCTTCCCAATTGATCGAATACGCGTGAGGGGCCCCCACGCGAGCGCTCGCCGCCATCGGGAGAGGTCCACCACGCCCCGCCCTGTGGTTCTGCAATCGGCAACAACTGAGCCAATCGTTCGACTCGCAAAGACTCAAGCAGGACGTTACACGAGTTGAGATTCTGAACGTAAGTAGGTAAAATTATAAAATGCCTGATAAGATAGGGTACCTGAGGCGGGTATACTAAATTGCCGCCGATAACAGCCATGCTCGGTGTCAGAGTCCCCAACTCGGTAACCACCCAAATGGGTGGCGTGCATGGTTGTAGTGGTGGCTGGAGGGGAGCCGGTAACTTAAAATTCTATGAGAGGATCTCCCACCGACTTTCTTCCGGGAGCGAGGGGCAATTACGCCGCACACACCCTGGCCAAGAATCAAGTCCCAGATAGAGTTGTAAGGAGGGCGGCTTGGTGCCTCAAAGAGCGGCCCGTGCTCCTCGGGCCTGGTTTGCAATCTACCTGACGATTCATATCCGCCACTCGTGAGTTGAATGTTGATGGATATGAGTGTCTCATCGCATCCCGCAGTCGAGACATCCAAGGCAAATACAAAAGCTGTACAGCCTTAATGTAGTGGGGTTCTAGGTTTCCAGGCTTGGCGGCGCCGAGCACTGCGGCTGTCTCAGGGCGAGCCGGAAGATATGATACACTGAAAGAAAACTGGTATAACCCTCGGAGTCTGGAGCCGGGTTTTCCAACTATCGTGTCTTTTCCCCGCCGTTAGGAGACGCAGTCAAAACTACTTAACGCGTACTGGCCGCCATTTTGGGATCCTATGTCTCAAACGGTGGGTAGACGGCCGTCTAGAAATTTTGGATTAGTAGCGTGCACACCGATCCTCTCCGCCCCCCTGTGCGGCGATTTTCCCGTTCCAGTTTGACGCGCGGTTTCCACAAATTTTCCAACGACCTTTGGACCCCGGAGATTTCGCCCAGCTTTATTGAATAGAACACCGGGAATAAATGCACAATACACTGAGCACTTGCGTGGCGCGTCTCAATCCAGTTCGGCTCGCGCTTTGTGGCCCCACCCTGATCCAGATCTACAGAGAAGCTGCCTAGAGTGGAATATGTGGCATCCCTGCCTGTGCCAGCCTACATGAAACGAAGCGGTGATAAGGCTTCCCAGGGTCTGACTGGGGAATCTGACGTCGGCGGGTCCAAAGGGAACAACAATTGGAATGTTGCGTCAGTGGTTCCTGGGGTCCTGCCCGATGATGCGATCGTTATTCACCGATCCGATCAACAAGTGTGGCATACCCTATTTGGAAGGTCTCCTTCTCAAAAGAGAAAGGGCTGTCGTATGGCGTTTTCTGATTTACATACACCTCGGACAAGTGAGTGATTTAAGCGGGGTTTCAGTTTTCATTAACGTTGCTTGGCAGGGAGGGAGAGCACAGGCGCCGATGGGTGATCACCGTCATCCATTCATCGATATCCATCAGTAGTCGTGATGTAACGGCCGTACGGACAGATGTGCGTCGACCGATGACGGAAGGGGAAGTAGATAAGACCTTCCCAGATATGGAAATGTCGGACGGAGGCTTGCCCATCAGATTCCGGCACCCACCAGAGCACCTGCACCAGCCCACTCCCAGAACCAGGCGAGGCTCATCCATCGTGTGAAAATCCTTCGCGACCCAGGGGTGATTTACATGCAATATCGAATGGCAAACGGTGGTATTAATGACCACTAATATGACAGTTGACTGTGACAGTAGGTAGAAGTGTACGAAAATGGCGGACAGAGAACCGGAATTGGCCGCATGGGGAAGTAAGGAAGGGAAGATTAACTAGGGGAGATCTATGCTGTTTCCGGGATGCTACGCTTCTCGTTGCTGCCGTGTTCACCTTCGTTGAGGTTACCGTGCTGTGGCTCACGGCCACCACCAGTAGCAGAGGCAGTGTCACTGAGCAGTGGCACTTCGGAGTCGAGGCCAACGTAGTCGTAGGCGAATTCGCCCATTTGGCTCTCATCAAGGCCAATTAACTCAGAGTTTTCGTCAACGCGGAGACGCAGGAAGGGGATGAAGTGCATGGTCCATAGGATCACCGTCTGATGCATCCAACCAGTTCAATCAGCCTGGTGATGCATGCTGATATAACCAATTCAAACTCTTACCGTCATAACGAAAGAGTACGATAGACCCGTAACCGAATCCGCCAGCTGCCAGGCGAGCTGGATGTAGTTTTGATCGAGCCAACCTCCGGGAATGACGGTAAAGCCGTCAAGGCCAGCAATTGATGCCTGAGCGAAGAGGCCGGTCAAGAGCTTGGAGAACATCAGACGGCAATTCAAGTTTCTGGCACTGCGAGACTTACGTTACCGAGGACACCACCAATACCATGGGTTGCGAAGATATCGAGGGTATCGTCGAATCCAAGGGCGAACTTGAGCTGGGTCGCAAAGTTGCAAACAGTGCCGGCCAAGAAACCGAAGAGGACGGCGGCGGCTGCAAGGGGGCAGGTTTACAAATGAGAGACCACATCGTTGGAACCTTGGGAGTTACTTACGAGAGCCAACGAAACCAGAAGCTGGGGTGATGGCGACCAAACCAGAGACAGCACCAGAGCAGAAGCCAACAGCGGACCACTTGCGCTCCAGGCGGTAATCCCAAAGCATCCAGGTAACTCCGCCAACAGAGGCAGCAAGGTTGGTCACGACGCAAGCCGAAGCGGCACGGACGTTCGCAGACAAAGCACTACCACCGTTGAAACCGAACCAACCGAACCAGAGGAAGACCGTTCCGAGAACAACGTAGGTAGTGTTGTGGGGCTTGTAGGCGAGTTTTTCAGTTCCATAACCGGAACGTTTTCCGAGGTAGATGGAAATGGCAAGTGCGGCGGTACCAGAGGAGATATGGACTGGAGTTCCACCCGCGAAGTCGAGACCACCCTTGACGAATGACCATCCCTTGGCGTTCCATGTCATGTAGGCGAGTGGATTGTATACGATTGTAGCCCAGATGAAGGCGAACACAAGGGTGGGACCCAAGCGACCACGTTCGGCGATGCCACCGACGGCGATAACCACACTGGGAAGGAACCGAATGAGATTAAAATAACAGGTTGGACTGCTGCAAAGACTGACGTGATAACGGCGAACATGCACTGGTAAATAGCAAACACTAGGGCAGGGATGCGGATGGAACCCATGGATGGCTGGCCATCAACGCCCATAAGGGCGAAGTGCTTGAGATTGCCGATGTATCCATTGTCAGTCTCGCCGAACGCGAGGGAGTAACCCCAGAAGAACCACTGGGGAGCAAATTCCATCAACGGGCGGCAGGAGAGAGGATAGAAACACACGTACCTCGAAAGAAATGACCCCGATCACCGCAACCGAGAGATAAATGAGCGAAAGCGCGTTCTTCCTCCTTAACAGACCGGAGTAGAAGAAGCCCACTCCTGGGATCATCAACCACACAAGGGCCGTGCTTGCGAGAACCCAGGCAGTGTCTCCACCATTGTATACGGACACTGCTCCGCTGTCTGGGTCGGTATAAACGAGTTGACCCGCTGAGAGTGGTGCTGTGAGTAGAAGTGCAGAAGGAGAGAAGGAAACGAGGGCGAACCAGAATCGTAGGAGAAGACACCCATGGCGAGACTGCGTTGGGGGTTTCGGATGGAGAAGAGGGGAGTACCTGTAAACCTATGGCACTATTTATTCCAAATGGCGGCAGGTACATGTTTCGTCCGGGCGTCCAAGGTCGTTTTCTGGGTGATGGAGGTGTCAGAGGTCCTCCTCCGGCCAATCACAACACGAGTCCTTATCTATACCTTCACACGCGTTGGCTTATGTGATATTCGCATGGGAATATTTGTCCCTTTCCTCTTTCGGTCGTCGAGTTGTTATCGGGAATTACCGGACAAATAATGGCAAATAGCTTTGTCCTTGTTTGCATTGTGTTTCCTTTTCCGGTTCCTCGTCCCTCATCGTCGTCGTCGTCGTAAACGGTCTCTGCAAGTTGTGTTCACCAACCATTGCCAAGTCTTCTGTCCACCGTCGTCTCGTCGTCGTCGACGTTCTCAACGATGCCCGCCCCTTTTACCCACGGCCAACAGCAGGTCGCCCCCGCTCTCTACCTCTACCCCCTCAATGACTCCTTTGTCCCCAAACACATCGCCCTCCTTCCACAACAGCGCGTAAAGATTGGTCGCCAAACGAACGCAAAGACAGTACCAGCCGAGCGTAATGGTTACTTTGATTCAAAAGTCCTCAGCAGGCAACATGCCGAAGTATGGGAACAAGACGGAAAGGTATTTCCCAACTCGTCCCTTGGAGTACACGAGGATAACCTCGCCCTCCAGATTTATATCAAGGATGTCAAAAGTTCAAATGGTACATTCATCAACGGCGAAAGGCTTAGTGGTGAAGGCCTGGAATCCGAACCATTCGAGTTGAAGTCCGACGACATCGTCGTAAGTCCCTTCCACCCGCCTCCGATGTCACGCGCAGTTACGCAAGGCTCCATTTAATCAGGAATTCGGAATCGACATTGTCGGCGAAGATAACAAGACCATCATCCACCACAAGGTCGCTGCTCGTGTCCTCTGTGTCCTCAACGAGCAGGACGCTCAAGCTGCCGCCCATGCGGAGCAACAGCAGCTCGCCCAGAATCCACCCGGTTACGCCCTCTCAAGTCACCACCAAAATATGACCTCCGCCGCCGGCCCTAGTAACGCCTTCAACTTTAGTGGTCAGGGACCCGCCAACGTTGGCGGTCAACGTCGCCCTGCGATGCAACCTCAGGGGCTCGTTGGCATGGGCGGCATGGGTGGCAGCATGCGCCCACCAGGCAAGAGCGGTCTCACTTTCGACCACATCCTCAGCCGCCTCCAAGGTGAACTCCAGAAAAGTCGCGAGACCGGTGCCGAGCTCCTCTCTTTGAACGGCTCGATGGGCGATATCCACGACACCCTTGGCGGTACTATGGTCAGTGGTCCTTGCTGTTTCGCCACAGCCTCGTCGCCTCTGATACACTCCCCTAGCCCACAAACCTCCCTCCATACCCTCAGAACCTCCCCCCCGTTATGCCACCCCAACCCGCTCCCGAACCATCTTCATCATCCGTCCCACCCGCTGCGATCGGAGAGCTCCAGTCGCAGTTGCAGGAGACTCAAAGTTCCCTCGCCAATTACGCCGACAAGTTCCATCTTCTCGATTCACTCGTCACTGATCACGGTGGCCTCAAGCAGGACATTGAGCTGATCAAGGAGTTCATGGAAGAGCGTAAACGAGATACCCAAACTAGGGAACAACATCATAGCGACGAGTTCTCGAATGACGACGACGACGCCCGCAGTGTTTCTACTGTCGTTCCCCACGAGCTGGAGAGGGTAGATGAAGAGGATGAAGAAGCCGCCGCAGAACACGAGGACCGCCGTCGGTCCAGCCGCGAGGTTGGTCGACCACGAACCCCCGAACCATCTCTGGCGGAGTTCGAGGACAACGATCACCATCGATCGAAGCCTAGATCCCAGATCCCGGAGGACATCATCCACCGTCTCGAGACCCTTTCCAGTCAACTTGAGTCCGCCCTCGAGCTCTCCCGATCCCTTCAAGCTCAGCAGGCCTCCGCTCAGAATACGATCCACCTTCTCGAACTCAAGGTCACCGAGCTTCAACAACTAGTTCAGGTCACGCAGACAAAGGTTGACGATCAACACGAGGCTCATCAAGCTGCCATTAAGGAGGTGATCGAGTCGGTACGCGTCCCCGAGCAGGAACGAGAGAAAGAGAGGGAATCTCTCACGGAGATGATCAATGAGTGGAAGAAGGGAGTTGAAGGGAAGTGGACATCTGTCCAGGAGGAGTGGAGCGTGGAGAAGGACCGCCTGCGTCGCGCCAGGGATGAGTGGGAGTTGAAGACGAAATCCATCGAGGACGGTATCCTCGCCCGCGTGGAATCTCGCCTCTCTGTCATCCAACAGCGTGACGGCCACCCGTTTATGAACGGATCCGCCAAGCCCAACGGACAAGGACTGGTTACCCCGCCTAGTCCCCGCAGCCTATCGTCTGATTCTATGCGACCGAGATCGAGGAAGAAGCGCAACGGATCCTCGCGCGGGAGAACCAAATCTCCCAGCCAAGTTGCCACGCCTCCCGCCAACACAGACTCTGACGAAGATGAGGAACCTGCTTCGGTCTCGAACAATGGTTCCGCGACTTCTCCGAGATCACGACCACGTTCTCCTTGGACAACAGACGAATCAAGTGACTCGGAGGCTCACGTGGACAGCACAGAATCGTCGCGGCTCGCATCGATCAAGGAGAAGGCGGCAATTCAGTATCCAATCACCCCAGAGTCCTCATTAGTTTGCGCCAAAGAGGAGCCTCCACATCTGGACTCGAGCATAATTGGTCCTGACGGGCTTCCTAAAGACATTGTAAGTCGAGCGGTATCCTGCATTCACGATCGGATACTAAATCTAGTTCACAGTATGTGGCGCGGTATTCAACCGCTCTGGGAGTAGTTATACTGAGTGTCGCAGCAGTGGCAGTCATGTGGCGAGTGAAACCGGAATGAACGTTGGTCGCTCGTCGTCGCATTGGTCCTCGCATATGGTATACTTACGCATAGTTCCACCGACACTCGTTCGTTCCCCGTTCGCCCCCTTTTATTGTTCATATGACCTTCATTTTGTGTTTCAACTACGTATTAGGATATTTAAACTAATGACAAGTCACGAGCATGCACTTGGATCCGTCGAACGTGTGGGTGAGAGCCGACGAGTATGGCCGGAACTTGGTCATTTGACGTGCGGATGGCGTATAACTACCCTCGCTTGAGAAGTGTGTGGGGAAAAGTCTTTTCTGCCTTTTCTCTTTTCTCTCTTGCTCTACCCTCCTCAGACATGTCCGTTGAAGGCCCTAACACATCCCGATCCCCCTCGAGGGGATTGCGACAATCGTTCTCGGACCAGATGTCGGACATCAGGACGAAGCTGGTCCGGGCTCTTAGCACGGAACGGCGTGGCCCGAACAATGACGGCAGCAGTCAATACAGTAGGTTTGGTGGTGAGTCCCTTCCCCTCGACCAAACGTGTCCCGTAGTGGGATGTCGGAGGTCTCCTGTCAACGAGGTGCCTTTGGAGATAAACCCATAGCCCTTGGAAAGCCCATAGCCCTTAGCTCCATCGAGAGGGCAAGGTCCGGTGTGAGAACTTTGCACGATTTAGTCGGTATAAAATCGACCAGTTCCGAGCCCAAGTGATACTCCAATCCCCCATTACTTTTCTCCCCCTCCACTCTCAAACACTCCTCTTAACCATCTCTCATGTCTGCAGAAGATCGCTCCATCTCCCGTGGTCGCGAACCCGTTGTTTCGGTGAGTTGCGCGCGTCACATCGCACGCCCACACTGTGCGCGACCACGCTGTGGTGTGGGTGACGATTACGATGCAGATTAATGGATCGTGTACGGGATTGTGCTGATCACTCCTTTTCCGCATTGTTCTCCTTTTTGTAGTTCGGCCGTGGTGGGGCTGGCAACATGCGTCCATCTTCGACTTCCCGTGGACCGGACGACCGCGAGAGCCAGGAACGTGGGCGGGGTGCTAACCGTATCCAGCCCGGTGACGGAACCGATGCCGTTCCGGAACTCTCTCCCTCGTGAGTGACTCCTTTCACAACCAGTCATCCCATATGGAGTTGCTGACTGTTTGACACCTCTTGGCTGTTACCCTTCTAGGCGTTCTGTTGGAAGGAACGGTTACCACAGCATTCAGGAGCTCGGGTCCCCTGATATCGAGCCACCCATTCACGTCGTTCACCCCGACGACGAGAGAGTCTCCACCGGACGAGGTGGAGCTGGAAACATTCGTGATAGGTCCCAGAGCAAAGTGAGGGATCAGCCCGAGCCTCACCTCAAACGCCCCCACCCTGAGGGAGAGCTTTTCTCCTCTGGAAGGGGAGGAGCGGGTAACATCCGATCCAGGTCCCAGTCCAAACCCCCAAAGGATGAAAAGGTAAATTTTGTTATTATTTTCTTCTTTTGCTGGCACCCTTTTTCCGTTCCGTTCCCATCTCGTTCCCATCCCCTCCATTCCACTCCCACGGTACTCGGGTCTCTTCACGTGAATCTCCACAACCTCGGTGTCCGCCTTCATCATTCTTCCCCCTTTCGTTCATCGACCCTCAATGATCTCTTGACTGACGTTTTTGTGTCGCAGCCTCACGACCACAAGCACACTGTCGGGGACCTCTTGCAGAAGGTCGTCCATCCCCACTCTTAACCGGACACCGCCCCGGAGGGGAAGACGTGAATACCCCGTTGTATATGTGTGGCTCCCGATCTCTCGATTGTAGGTTTGCTCCTCAAGAGCACTCCATTCTATGCACACTTGGGCTTGGCAACTTCTTGGCCTCTCTAGCTCAAATTATCTTGATTCTTGTATATCGAACGAATTGTACCCGTAAACCGTCTTAAAGTCAATATATAATACTCATCCTCGCTCTGTTCCCCCTACATTGCTTGACCTTCCTGCAATTGGTCGACCCCACCAGCCCCCCGGTAACCTACTCATTAACCTGAACCTGATGGGGGGCTATCTCGGCATCCGGGTTACCGACAAACGGCTTAGCAGGTGTTCCTGTTTGTTGATAAACGTACATCGACCTTCGTTTCACGGTAAGTACATTTGGACTACGATACATCGCGGCTACTTCCGACCAGCCTTCTTGGCTGCAGCACGGGCTCTGGTGATCTGTTTTTTCCAGCTGAAGCATTGGTTACAGGCTGGACACGGAATCAGGCATTCGATCAATGTCTGGTGTCTGAGAAGGGTGCCGGATACGCACTAAGAGATCCGTGTTTCTTGCACTGGTATTGACCATCCTTGTTGGTAGACACAACAGGGGAATCTAGTCCGTCTCTGTCCACGGGGTCGAACTGGACAATCGGCAGATACGGGACGATCAGTATGTGGCCTGATGGCAATTGATCGCGAAAATGCGGGGTAACAGGGGTTGCTGATACAGTGATTCGTGGGTTGAGGTAGCCTCAAACTACTCACCCCGTAGAAGGCGTCGTTATCCTCCCTGCCGTCGTAATTGCACTCTTCGCACTAGATTCGCAAGTGATCAGCCGTTATCGGCTGCCGAGTCGAAAGGGGTGGGAAGAGATAACACATACGACTTCCTTGAAATGGCTCTGGCAGAAGAGAGCGTCTGCGATTTCGACGGTGGCGGCGGACATGACTATACTATAAAAGAAGAGGGCGTGTTGGGGTAGCAGATAAAGAGTCGACCCTAGCTCGTGAGGGTGGTGGTGATGAAGAGATGTGCTGATTGAGGCCGTCCAATTTATACCTACCGAATCCCCCATCGGACCCGCCCTGGTCAGAAGACTCTCGGCCTGACCCGTCACCTGACCATTCGCCCCCGCTTCTAAACCACGAGATCGGTCTGGAGTGCGTTGTGTGCTGGGAACACCTACGTTTATACTTACGTCTGGCTTTTCGTCCTTCACGGAGGCCGCAGCAATGGAACAAAACTTGGGGCGGAGGCTGTGAGCATCGATCACGCCACAGATGTTCCTGGCCTACTCCGAGGGGAGGTATTTTCGATTACCTACCACCCGAGCACCTTCCGTCCCCAGAAACTACCGCAGATGATAAGATTAGACCCCAGCTGTACCTGGCCTGGCTCAGATCTGGAATCATAGGATCGGGTTCAGGAACGCATCCTATATCCACCGGGAGACTCCACCTCCACATTAGAGTTTCTAGGTATCGATTCTACTCGAGGGGACTGTCGGGACCCAGACCGTTGTCTGGGGCTCAAAACCAATACAAATCAAGGTTGTTGGGACCCTTGTGGAAACCCACAAACCGTTCGGTTAGCCGACTCAAAGTTACCCACCGTACGTAAGACCAGAAAGCATATACACCTCTCTCAGTGGAGCGCACCGCGTTCATCCCCACCGCGCTTGCGGCGTGGGCTACACCCGTTGCGGTTCGGTTGTGGGTGCCGTCCATGGCGGAAGTAGAGACGAACAGGGACCGTTGCAAATAGTGATTAGAGTTTTTCACAAACACATAATTATAAACTCAAAAGCAGTCCGAAATTGCACCAGGAAACCTCAGCCACCGAGCCCGTAGAAACTGCAAACAGTTCCATTCGGAAGGAAAGCCGCTCGGTCACCCAGTGATGAAAGAGGCGATCCACGCGAACCACCCATGTTTCGTGTTGTACACACTATCTCGTGGGGGGAAACTGGGCATGGTACTCCGTTCCAGCTGTTTAACTTTCTGGGAAGTGAACGGTGGATACCGAGCATTCAGAATGAATTCCATCCTAGAACCGAGAGGTGAGTTCGTTTGATTACTACGAGTAAGGTGCTGAACCGCACCAAGTTGGCACGCTCATCGTAGCTCGTGAGTGGGTGAACAGGTCGAAGGAATATCTTCCTGTGTGGGCTCCATCTGTTCGGTGGGTGGGTCATCGTGAATGGAGGATGTTCGCGTTACGACTTACAGCCACTTGCTCCTACACCGCCAAAGGGTAACCCGGGAACTGCAGCGGAGTTAGCACGTCCTCCAGATAAGGGCTATATGATCGCACTTACCACAAACGTGGATGACCACGTCGTTGTGAACACAAGCGCCACTGTGGGTGTTATCGAAGACTAGTTGGCTTGGTTAGAATTCACCACCGTAGTAATTCAATGGGATGTTCACTTTTATTCTTGAGTTCAATGTCACTCGTAAATACGTAAAGGGCGAGTGGGTGTTCCCTGTTCTTCCGGTAAGACACAACGCTTGAAATCAATGGGAAGGAGCGTACCTGGCGTTGACGATCTCGAGGGCCTCGTCGAAGTTCTCAACTGGGATGATCGGCAGGATGGGACCGAAGATCTCCCTACGACCAAATTTTAGAATTCAGAACGGCCAATACGTATCCAGGGCGGTTCAACCCACTCTGTCATGAGCGAATCACCGGGCGTGACCCCACTAACGATCGTAGGAGCGATGTATCTTGTTGACGAGTCTGTCTCCCCGCCGGAAACGATGGTCCCCTTTGTGTCGTCCAATAACGCTTTGACTCGGGCAAAGTGCGCATCGGTAGGGGCTCGGGCGAAGGACCCCTTTTCAGTTCCCTCGGGGAAGAACTCCGAGATTCTGATCCGTCGTTAGCCATCCTGGTCAGGTTACAACGAACCACGTAGCCTACGTACACCTCTTTCATCGCAGTAACAAGCGCTTCTTCGCCCTCCTTCGGCACTAGCACGTACTCCGGGGCGGTACAAGTCTATCAGAGTGATTCATCGTACCAATCTTGGCAAAAGACGAAGAAGCTGCGTACCTGACCAGAGTTCGAGAGGCGGCCCCACAGTATTCGCCTAGCGGCAAGTTTCAGGTCGAATTTAGGATCAACGATAGTGGGATTCTTTCCGCCGAGCTGCAGGGGGGAGGTTTAGCAGTATGCGCAAGGGTGAACCGGATGGGTCCCTAACCTCTAGAGTTACTGGGGTTAGGTGTTTGGCGGCGGCGGCGGCAACGATTTGCCCGACCCGACCCGAGCCTGTGTACAGAACTGCAGGGGGTGTAAGCGGATTCAATAATACCGGAACGACGACTGACTATGATCCCATCGTAGTTCCAACAACCTAGTCGCGACAGGGATGTCGCCGGTCACTACTCGGTACAGGTCCTGGTCTAGATACTGAGGGAAAAGCTCAACGAGGAGAGAGCTTGTAGCGGGCAGCAGCTCCGAAGTCTTGACACAAACGGCGTTTCCGGCTGCGATAGCACCGGCCTGGGAACATGTAAGGGACGGTGGGAGTTGTACCCGATTTTGACACTCACGATGGGGCTCATCAATAAGAAGATCGGATAGTTGTAGGGCACGAAGATAAGGACGACGCCCTTCGCCTCCTTGCGAATCTTCGGGCTGGTGAGGGAGTAGAGGGAGAGTGGAGCGGACTCTTCCTTGGACCACTTCTCAACATTGTTGAAGCTCTCCTTGACCTCCGCGAGCGACAAGAAGAGCTCTAGCCTATTCCACATGAATGAGAGTTACTTGGCAGATGCAGGTGCTTGGCGAAAGCTAACGTACATTTCATTCTCTAGTGAGGATCGACCAAGATCATTTTTGATGGCTTCGTTGAACTTTTCCCTGTTGTCCTGCAACAGGTATGCGAGTTGAAGCAGTTGGTGCTTGCGGTACTTGATCGACTTGGCTTTGCCTAACTTGTAACCGGCGCGGAGGGCGGCATGAGTCTGCAGGTGCAGTACCAGCGATCATTACTTCCGCTCGGGTGGGGGGAAGAACGGTACCTACCTGGTTGACCTCTTCCAGCGAGGTGTAAGTCAGTTGGGCCATGGTGGAGGGAAAGAGAGGGGGGTTGGGCGCCATCGATTGGAGATAGCTGGTTTTATTGCGCGTTACAAAGACACCACGAGTCTGCGGGGTTCCTACTGGTGGGGCGACCGAACGCCCTAGCACAGTAAAACACTGGATACATCATCATACACTTTTCGGGTTCGGCGGATGCAGCGCGTACCACCAGATATCAAATGATGGCGCTGGTACATCTAAACGTCCCATCACGCACGTTAATCGCACTTCAACGTTCAGCTCGTTCGTGGTCGACGCTGATCCTAAAGGTCTAGGGCGGGTGCAGCAACTAGCCATAAAGCGTAGCTTTGGTATTGGGTGCCCTAAATCGATTGTGTCGGGAGCCACGACTGTTTGAGGCGAATTCCAGGAGGTCATCGGTCATCCATGGGTGGCCAACGACGGTCATTTCCTCCGCCGGCATTGTCTCAACGTTGCTTCCGTGGGTTCTTCGTATCTTAGGTTCACATTCGCTCTGCAAGCATCAGTGATCTCGTCGCAACAACCTGATCGACGCCCAGCAAAAATAGAACATGTCACCAACCAAGATACAACCCGGATCAAAGTCTCGAAGGCTGCGCCTTCAATGGGAATGGCCTCGACATGTGCAGGGTGACAGTGCCCTATTTGATGAAACAGAGCACACGTACGCGGGGCGCAACCTGCACAGAACGTACGCAGTACGCTATTAGTTGCTAGGGACAAAGGAGACAACCATCGAAGTTGGGCGCTGAACGCTCGTGCCGATCACCGGTCCGCCGCGCTTTTCCGAACATCTTGGCAACGGACTGAGATGCTCGACTGTCGAGGAGAGTCTCAGCCTCTTGCGCGCAGAAGCGGACCGGGCACAGTGATGCCAAACCCGCTGCATCACGTGATGGGCGTCCTCCCTCCCGAATCCCGCTCGGATCCTCGATTCAGCTTTTGCAATGTGGGATTTCTACGAGTCCCAACTTGCCATCCTCGTCTTCTTCTCCGTCTTCTTCTATGCGCTAGACAAGAAGCTTTCACGGAAATCGAATACAAAAGAACGTTCCGACAACCTCGAAAATGGCCACCACGGTCACTCGGACAACGTGTCAACCCTGGCACGAAAATACCTGACCGTGTATGCCATCGTGATGGGTGAGGCTGACGTTGTTAATAATCTCAACTTATCTGACCGTTACCCCCAGGCGCGGACTGGCTCCAAGGCCCATATGTATACTCCTTGTACAGCGAAGAGTATGCATTTCCAGAACGAATGGTTGCCTTGCTTTTTGTGACCGGCTTCATGTCTGCTGCCCTCACAGCCCCACTGGTTGGAGCTTGGGCCGACCAACAGTATGAACTCGATCCGCTTCCTAATTATCCCCACCCTAACTAATTTCCGCTCATTCAGTGGACGCAGGCGCCTTTGCATGGTGTTCTGTGTCACGTACGCGATCGCATGCATGTGCATTACCGTTCCCACCTTACCCATCCTGTTCTTTGGCCGTGTTCTTGGTGGTTTATCCACGTCAATTCTCTACTCCGTGTTCGAATCCTGGCTGGTTTCATCGTCCAATCACCTCGTACTTCCCCAATCGGCACTTTCCAATATCCTTGGCCGCGCGACTCTCGTCAACGGCATCGTAGCCGCCGTAGCAGGCGTTGTAAGCAATAAGCTGGTGTCGAACACTTTCACGTTCAGGTCACCGTTTGTTGCTAGTGGTGTTTTACTCGTGCTCGCGTGGGTCGCCATCAATCGTACGTGGCATGAAAATCGAGGTGGAGCTTCCACCAGCGGCGACGGCGGTATCTTCCAGTTGCGAAGGTTGGGCCAAGCCTGGGATATCGTCAAATCTGGTAAGCCAAACCCACTGGGTATGGACACCAGACCCTGACCCCCGTAGATCCTCTCTTGCTCGTTTTGGGTCTTACTCAAACCTGTTTCGAGGGATCTATGTATCTCTTCGTTTTTGTTTGGGTTCCCACGTTGCAAGAGGCTGCACAAACGGCTACCCTTCCACTGGGGATCATATTCTCGGCCTTCATGCTTTCTATGATGATCGGCTCGCTCCTGTACACCGCCGTCGTCTCCAACCCTCCACCAACCCACCCTGGGCAACAAGTAGACTCACCTTTAACGGTGCACGCCAAGCTCAGTTCCCTCGTATGCGCCACCAGTGCACTTGCCCTTGCCGCAGCTGTGAACTCGCGCAGTGAGCACGTTAGGTTTGCTGCATTCTGTGTATTCGAGGCATGTGTGGGAATGTATTACCCGGTACAAGGCATGCTTCGGGGAACCCTTATATCCGATGGACATCGCGCCACGGTAAAGTTGTTCCGCCTTGAAGTATTCTACCTAACTGACTGCCATTGGTTCTTAGTTATCCGCACTCTTTCGTGTGCCGCTCAACGTGTTCGTAGTCGTCTCGTTGTTAACCGGTGTAGGGAGTGCGAGGAATCTCGTGTTATCTACCTGCTCCGGCGTTCTCGGGTTCTCCGCTATCATGACTGGGCTTGTGATAGTCCGCAAGGCATCTGAGACACCACACTTGGACAACCTGCGGCCGGCATAGTAGTTTTCGAGCTCCCCGTTTCTACCCCTTCGCCCTTACCTCCCGGACAATCCCCAGTATTTAATGACCCTGGCACGTGTACAAACTTTAGAGTATCTTCTCTGTTCGAAGTACTCGTTCATGAACGTCACCTCACCAGCTTGTGCGGTGCCGAAATTTTCAAACTCAGATTGCACTGTAGATTTGAAACTCCGATCTCGCCACCATCCTGGTGCTTCGTGATACATTAGTGTTTTTCCTGGTCCCACACAGTCAGCCCACTTCCTCTGTCTCTCCTCGTTGGTCGCGTGCTGACTGAAGAACCAAAAATGGACGTCGACATGAAGAACAAAGACGACATGGACGACAAGCGCGACAGGGAGCGTGACAGGGACAGGGACTATGACCGCGATAGAAGGGATAGGGACGGTGACCGAGATCGCGACAGGGACCGCGACAGACGAAGCAGCCGTCGTAATGGTAGAGATGACCACTGGGAACCGGACAGACGAAACGGTAGTGACCGTGATGTGAGTACCATTGCTTTGCTTACTCGTACCCTTTGATGTGGTGGCTAATGAGCTGTCATCACAGCGCCGTAGACGCAGCCGCAGCCCTTCGCGTTCGAGGAGGCGTTCGAACTCTCCTCGTCGTAGAACCCGCCGTTCTAGGTCCCGCACCCGCTCGCGCACTCATTCTCGGTCTCCCTCGCGCAGCCGGGACAGAAAGGCCGATGCATTCTCCCGATCCCTTGGTGGCCCCATGAATGCCCCGCACGAGGAAGCTGCCGAGTTTTCCAAACAAAGCAAGCGAGAAAATCGCGTCTACGTTGGCAACCTGAGCTACGACGTCAAGTACCGCGATTTGATGGAATTCATGAGGGGAGGTGGGTTCGGTGGAATCAGTTCTTTTTCTCTGTCGGTTCTTTTCGAAAGAGGTTTAGGGCGAGATGCAGTATTGCGTGGGTGTGTTGCATCGAGAAGCGAGGCTCGGCACGAGTTTATCGACCCGAAGGGCGGCTGCCAGCAGGTCTATGACTTGGGGATGAGCGGAGCTCGGAGAAGGGGGAGGCCCTCGTTTCACGTTGTTTTCTGGTTTTCTTGATGGGGTCTTGGAAAGTTGTGAGGACTGTTGGCTGATTGATGGAGGTTTTGTTAGCTGGTGAGGTGTTATTCGCCGAAGTTCTTGTCACTCCCACTGGCGTTTCGAAGGGGTGTGGGTGAGTGCGATTCATTTTACGTCGGTGACTCATCCTTTAACCACTCCATAGTATTGTCGAGTTCGCTTCTCAGGAGGATGCCCAACGCTCTGTACGCGAGTTGTCGGAACAGGTTTTGCTCGGCCGCCCCGTCTTTATTCGTGAGGTAGGTTTACTCCCCTGCGTTCTAGTCGACCCAAGTCCGTTAACCACCGTTTTAGGACCGAGAGAATGAGTCCCGTTTCGGTGCCACTCCAGTTCCTGGCAAGATCGGTATGGCCATGGCTGGCCGCGGGTTGCATGCTGCGCCTCCCCCTCGACCCCCCCACCATGACCACTTTGGACAGCCCGGCAGCAACCCTGGTAACCAGTTATACGTCGGCAATGTACGTGGTCTATTCTCTCCCAGACTGTAACACTGACTGATGCCCCTTCCAGCTGCCATACCAAGCTGGTTGGCAGGATTTAAAGGACCTCTTCCGATCTGCCGGTAACATCATCCGCGCCGACATCAACATCGGTGCAGACGGAAGGCCAAAGGGATCTGGAACCGTGATCTTCGAGACCGCCAAAGATGCCCAACAAGCTGTTGGTATGTACAATGGGTTTGACTGGTACGGGCGTACACTGGAAGTCCGAGAGGTAAGCCCAAGTCAGGTGCCCGAAACTTACATGTCCACTTACCCACCTACAGGACCGTTATGCTGGCCTCAGTGGTCCTGGAACATTCAGGGGTGGCCTCCGCGGAGGCCTTCGCGGACTTCGCGGTGGGGCACGGGGTGGGCTCAGAGGTGGTTTACGCGGAGGATTCCAAGGCCAGGGTGCTGGTCGTGATTTCTCTCAAGACTTATACGCAGATTACTCTGGCCCCGACCAACAACAGGCGGGTGGACTACGGATGGATGGTTTTACTGGCCCTCCCTCTGGCCCTGCCGCTCAGTACGGCGGGGGAGGCTATAGCGGTGGCTTTGATGCGGAGCCCAGCCAACAAATAATGGTTCGAAACGTATGTTATTTTGCCGTGAATATCCTCTTGCAGGTGCTGACTGGTGATTCCAGTTGCCGTGGTCAACGGCCAACGAAGATCTTGTCGAGCTCTTCGAGACCACCGGCCAGGTTGAGCTCGCCGAGATTCTATTTGAGGGTACTCGCTCCAAGGGAATGGGTGTAGTTCAATTCTCCAACATCCCCGAGGCGGAAACCGCAATCGGTGAGTACCCCCACTCTTCTACAGTCCCTTTCCTCATTGCTCCCTCCGCACAGCCAAATTCCAAAATTATATGTACGGTGGCAGGCCGTTGGGTATGTAGCCGCTTGTGACCTCCGTCATCCAGCGCTGACTCGTGCATGGTACAGATGTCAGATTCAACGACCGTTGGCACACCTTCACCCCGACCGCTGCCAAGGGTGGCCAGGGTATGCTTCCAGAGCCAGGCCTATAACCTTGTAGTCCCCTTTTTTCCTGCAATTTTTTCACCGTTGTAGTCTTTGTCGCACCAACCAGTTGCATAATTAGTCCACGGGTCAGCAATGTTCGCGATGCGTCCGGAATGTAGATAATTTACGTGACAAAGCGGATGGGTTACGATACGGGGAGAGTTACCAGAACTTGCCAAATACGCTGGATCGAGGAGCGTTGAGGAACAATCCTACCCCCTCCTGGATTGCGACGCTGACCGGACGCATAGGCGCGGAGTCGAAGGCGTGCGGAGTTGGTTGTGTCAACGGTGGGTTGGTCAGTCGTGGATTCTCCAGCTCTCGCTCAAAGATCGAGGGTTGTCGAGGGGTTTGGGCTAGGGACCCATAGCAGGGTTCGTCGAAGTTACCTCTGGCGGTTTTCAACTTTGATAATATCTAAACAAACCGGCCGGATAAGCAAAGGGCATCGCCAGGGATCCCATGTAATGACACCGCGTACCTGCTCGTACAGTTGTATCTCCCCATCGAGATGCTCCTTCGTCAGGGTCTCGAAATCTTCGATCTTCTGAAAATGGTATGTTTCCATCTCCGCCATCGTTGTGTTCAGCACCGTTTCACACCGTGCGCTAATTTCCTCGTGTGCTTCTGAGGTGGAAGCCAAGGCTTCGTGGTATCGAGTCACGGTGGAAACATGAGTATCGATGATGGGCTGGGGAAAACGCCTCAATTGCCCATTCGGATTATCTCAGGTTGGCCAGGAAAGGCGTACCGCGTATGTGGTATATGGGTGTGAGACGCCCTTCAGGGCTTCGTGTGTTATAAGTTGTGTTCTCCTCGCGTGATCATCGTACATGTCCGCCACGCTTTGAAATGTGTCCGCCGTCTTCTGCATGGATTTTGTCAACTTGAGGCAGTCTATGGCGTCGTTTCTGTAAGTTACTAGGATACACTACCACGTTGTCGCTTGAACTTGCCAGTACATCCCTCCCTCCAGCACCACGCGCCATCGGCATTCATGGTACCTTTCCCCTTATCCATTAAGGGTGGAATTTCATCTTCTTCCTCTATGGTCGTTGATGTAGCCGCCAGAGGTTTCGAGGTGATCAGGGCGAGTAGTGAATAGGAGAGCAACCTCTCTGCTCTGGACATCTCTGTCGTAGAATTAGTTATTGTGTCCCCTATCCCTACCCCAGGTTGGGTTAAGGTACAGGCCACATACCGAGTCTTGCTTGACGAACCTGGGAAAAAATGTTTCTCAAGCCTTGTACACCCTTTCCGACCGCTCTGGTGTGATTTGAGAATTGGTTTGCGGTCTCTACCAGCTCCTCGGTATCGATGTTATATGCAGGGTGGAAAACGTGTGCATAGAACGAGGGACCGGCGGGTGGCAGGTTGAGGTGTTTGGGCATCTCCCGTTTCCATTCCTGTCAGGGTCCAGGTCAGAGTTGATGTGAATCAGAGACACCGAGGACCTACTAGGTCATCCTCACAAGCGAGGAAGAACGTCAGCACTTCGGCGTACCGAGCCACGGGATGCCTGACGACCCTTCCGATGTATCGTTCCAGATCCCCTCGTCTCGCCTCAATAAACGCCTCACTGAACCTCCCGGCGTATTGTTTCTCCGGGAGAGGTGGCAGAGCGATCCCGGGCAGGCGACGTGACAGAGCAGTGTGGAGGGCAACGAAATGTGAAAACCGACGCTGTACCGTCACACGGTGCGATTCGGCTTCGAGGTCCTCTTCGGAGCCTGGTGGTCGGAAGAGCGACGTCACGCTGTAGACGGTGTACGAGCCAGTGAGAGGGGATGTCCGCTTTGCCGGAGAGTGGACGAGGATGCGGAAAGGCGGGACCTTGATCTTCCACGAGGGTCCCTCGTCCACGTAGTGCATATCCTCCTCGGCGACGCCGAGCCTAGACAAGGTCGTCTCGGGCACCTCATCCGGTTCGCTGGTCAACCGGTGATGGGCCGGGGGAGGGACCTTGTCCTCTGGCGCCCCTCTTAGAACCCATTCCTCCGCCCCGCTCGTAACAAAACTTGAGAACCGGTTCAAGCTCTTCCCGCCCATGAGGTTCCTACGGAAACTTGGGAACCATTCCCCCGTGTTTTGGGGCATAATTGGTTGGGGATCCAGCCTTGGAGATCCCCTCGGTGTGATGGAAGAGCTCGATGCTTCCTTTCGGTCATGGGATGGGGAAGATGCAAAGTCTGCAGTGAACTAGCCCGGTGTCAGCCCCAGGAGGCTGAACTCGTCTTGCCACGTACTGTATAATATGACCTGGGTAACAGTCCGAGCTCTACACCCCCTCCGACGAAGAGCTTGACGAGACTCCACCCATCACCTACCTCCTCCCTGATGACCTCAATCTCATCTCCGGCACTAACGCAGACTTCCCTGAATTCCGGCTTGCCCTCGAAAGAGTACAAGGCCCTGGCGGACCTACCAGGGACTTGAAGGTAATCTAACTCAGGATCGTTTGGATCTGTCTCTTCGTCGGAGAGCGAGCGACCTTTCTCTCGTGATTCAGTCCAGGCTGCAGAGGTGTTGATGCCAGCGTCAAAATCCGGTGGCAGCCCGGTGGTGGTGGAGGCGGGGGGAGTCCTGAGAGGATCTCGCTCGTCGTCGGAAGCCATGGGGTCGTGGTCGGATAATCCCAGGTTTTGGGCTTCCGGAGTCATTAGGGATGGGTTGTGAACTGTTCTCTGATCAATGTTTAACTCACACCGCTACAGCGTCCGAGGGTCGAGATTGATATCCTCCGGCAGAAGAGCTGACCCTTTCCGAAAAACTCTGTCCAACTGCTGCGGGCAGTGACTGATAGGCTCTCATATCGACGTTCTTCTCCGTCGTAACCAGAGTACTAACTGACCTCGCCTAACCAAATCGTCCTTCTCTAGGCGTTCAAGAGGACATGTACGTAGGGTCAGCCACAGAATTTTCTGGGCGCATAAAACTTTGCTTTCCCAACTAACCTACCCCCATCCAACAGAGCGCCGGGGAAATCGGGGTGATCGAGGTTAACCCTAACTTCCAGCACACCGCCCTCGAAGATGGGAGATACGTCGCTGATGGTTGACAAAATCCGTATCGCATTGTCCTTTATGTGGTAGATGTTACTGCGGGTCATAAATCATGGCTCATAAGATGAATGGACGCTGTGGACCCTTTACCACATTGGGAGTCGTTGGATGGTCTGTGGCCATGTTCAGGACATATCAACGCCGAGTAACAGGGGGAAATAGGGGTGACGAATGGGTGGTTTCTTCTATGTATTACTCTTTCATCCTCCGAAGCCAATATCCGGCGGGGCTGTGGCAATCCCCTCATAAGAGTGGTTGACAGAATATAGTGATGTTCATCGAACTAACTGACCAGATGTGGCCTACCGACCAAATTCGAGGGTTCCGGGTAAGATTCCAATCGCTCATCGACCCCAGGCGTTGAGCAAGTGGATGAGCGACGATACGCTGGGTGTCGGCAACCCCGGTCGGGTTCAACCGATCGAGTGCAATGATCGAGATGCGTGTCACTTCCGAAATCGTGGCGCCACATCATCCACCTTCACCCAGGCACCATGTCTGAACTCCTGGCCGAAATCCGAAAAATACCTCCAGTAACCCGCTTCGTATGCGCGTCCATCGTCGCGGTCACTCTCCCGGTCATGACCAAGGCGGTTTCACCTTACACGATGATATTCGTCAAAGAGTTCGTGACCCAGAAGTACCAGGTACGTCTTTCGACGTGCCGTTTCCGCGTGCCCCGACTGATTTGCGTTCACATCTGTAGTTCTGGAGAGTTTATACCTCTTTTTTCCTTGGAGGTGTGTTTCTACACCTTTGGGTGATTCCCGTACTCAAGACACTATCTAGAATCGGGGATGAACTTCATCTTCGACCTGGCGATGCAATAGTGAGTATTACACTCCCACCCACCCACAGTTTCTCACCCTTCAACTCCCCTTACCAAAGCCGGAACACCTCTGCCCTTGAATCGTACTACGATGGGCGTTCTGCTGACCTCGCATGGCAACTTCTCATTGCATCAGCCTCTATCATCGTACGAACCACGTAATCTAAATTCCTCCCAATGTTTAACCAATTTCCACACTTACAGGCCTTGAACATCCCTCTCGGAACTTTCATTCACACGAGGGCCCTCATGGTGGCAATCACATACGTTTCTGGCCAACTCTCACCTCCTGGAACCCAGGCCTCACTCTGGGGACTGCTCAGCTTCCCCGTGAGGTACTTCGCGTACGCTCTCGTCGCCATAGACTTCGTCATAGGCGGGAAGCAGGCCGCTCTGTCTGCGCTGACTGGAATCATCGCCGGTCATCTCTGGTGGTGGGGTGTATGGGAATCGAGAACGTTGCAGGAGTTTGGCAAAGCCCCAGATTGGATGAGAGATCTCATTGAAACCCCACCTCCACCCGGCCCAGCTTCGGGCGCTCAGGCTGGTTCCTCACGTTCGAGGAGACCTGGGGCCCAGACGACTGGGTACAACTGGGGGTCGGGTCACAGGTTGGGTAACGGTTAATAGATCTTGCAGTTTGTATCACACGTGCATTACGAAACGCGGGGGGCACCCAATAACAACCTGGGGGGATTAAAAACAATGACCGAGTGTAGTGCATCAGGTAGGAAACGTATATGGACCCTCGTGAACGAACTGTGGAAGAAAAAGATCGCCCTTCGCCGCATATTGTGTCCCGCTGGGATGCCTTAACGGGCCCTTCAGATGACAGTGCCGGAGTCGGTGATTTGGAAAACGAGATGTGGAGGGAAAGTGACCTCCAAAGAGCCCCTAGGTATTCGTTAACTGGGTTCGTGTGTAAGTACGTGATAAATGGCTACAGGCGATACACGTTAAACTCTTGGTTAGGAATGGACAGCGTTCGGACCAACAAGAAACCCTTCGAGAAAGGTGATAAAACCCAAGACCGTTTTACAGGACGCGGAAGATTTGCCTAAAAAAACATTGCGTCTCCAACAAAGCACCAAGCTTCAAGTTACACCAAAAAAACAAAAACAACAAAATATACTTAGTAGCGTGCACCAACGTTATGGGGCGTCCGAATCTTTTGGGGTTTCATGATGACAGGTGCCGGACCCCGATGCATAACTCTCGGGATTCCTGGTCCCGTTTGTCCGTTGTTGCTCTCTATATCGCGCCGCTACTAAATCCCTTTCAGCTAACGCTGATAGAGTATTTTCCGCGGTCTCGATAAGTTCTCGAAGAGCCCCTGGAAGCGGGTCAGAGGTCGAGATACTCCGACAAAGTAGAGGACTCACTCTCAAAACTGAGCACTGATAACGTCTGGGAGCAGATTGGTTATTTTAACTGAAGGAAGGGTGATGCATAGAGTCTCACTCACATTTCTCGCGTCCTCGTCTTGCAAGATCTCCTCTTTTACCCTCTCATCCAATTTCTGAGCTCGGCTGATATCGTCCAGCATAATCTTCAGATCTGGGGGAACATCGCTCCCGGGTTCGGTCTGAACGAAATACTGGATGTGTCGATGGAAGACTCTCGCCTGCTCAAGCGTTTGCACAGGGAGACTCTCCAAGCTTTTTTGCGCCCTGGTTGACGATTCTTCGAGGGTTGATTGTCGAACCTTGGCAGGAATGTTCAACCCTCCAGTGAGCCCCTCGTCTCCTTTCTTCTCGTTCTGGGCCTTTTTCTTCTGACGGTATTTCTTGACGGCGTCTTCGAACGCCCCGCTGTGTAAGGCGTTCCTATACTTGGATGAGAAGGCATCCTGCAAAACTGTACCAGAGTCACGACCAAATGGAAAGCGTTTCGATGAAGGCAATGAGCGTACCTGACACCAGAATCGTCATCGTCGCGAGCCCCAACAGCGCCCAGAAGACGAACACCGATCTTCCAGCCGCGGTCTTCGGTGAGTAATCTCCGTACCCGGTGGTCGTAAACGTGATGAAACCTTTATACATCAGCAGTTTGATTTGGTGGGAAATGCCACAGTGAACGTACAAAAGTAGACCGCAATCCCAAACGACCACTTTTCCGTTACTACGAACAAGGCTGCCCCGACCTATTTTGGCGTAAGTAGAGGCCCAGGGCCGTCTGGAATGCCTAGACTCACAAACCAGAAAATCATGAACAATGACCAAGCGACGACCAGCTAATATCGGCGCTCAACCAACTTTCTCCCGTGAACAGGTAACCCAAGCTCACCTTCGCCCAGAACGCTTTCCTCTCTTCCTTATTCGTGGTCTCTCGAAGGTCGTCGTTGGTCTTGAAACGAGGTTCGTCGGAGAACGACGTGTTGTCAGAAACTATCGAGTCGACCGTTGGAAAACGCTGTTGTTGTCGAATATCCCGGGGGATTGTACCCGCCCATATCGGCATGCGATTCATCCCAACCCCGGTCGTTGCGATAGCGAACTTGGTCAGTATCCCAGTCATGTCTTCCATCCCTTTCATAAACTGCGTCTTGGGAGGTTCCGTCGGAGGCGGTTCGTCCTTGGACCAGAACCACCGCTTCCAGCGTTGCTTTATCGATATACCAGACCCGGAGCTGATGGAGTCTGCCCTGAGCGTACGTGCTCGGCGGCTTCGCACCTCGCGGAGGACGCTCGGAGGAACCCCAGATTCCACGGCAGCCGCTTCCAGCTGGGCGTTCGAAAGTGCTTCGACGTTGAGATGGGTTGCAGGGTGTCCATAAGTTATCCCTCGTATTTCCCCCCTTTCCCGGAAGCATTTGTGGTGTTCTTCGTGCTGGGAACCGACGTGAAAGATTCGACTGACGAGCATCTTGAGAGTCCACCTTGATTCCGCTCTGGCGCGTTCCACCACCGAATCTGAGTCCCCCTCGAGGTCGGATATCCACGTCAGGGCGGGTATCTCCTTGAGCCTCCACTCGACAGCTCTTTTCCATTTCCGTTCCCATGCCCGCCAGCGACGGTGATCCCGATAGTTGTGGCGAATCTTGGCAAGACGTTTCTGATAACGGGTTTGTAGTTGCTCGAAGATCGTCTCCCTTGCTACACCGACGGCCACACCTAAGTTCAGAATACCGAAGACGATATAGAAGCACATGAAAACACGAGAACCGGTGTTGTCAGGAACGATGTCGCCAAAGCCGACGGTTTCGATCGAGACGACGGTGAAGTATAAGCCGTTAATGAAGTCGAGGTCAATTAGAAGCGAATTGACGAGGGCCCCGAACGCGATATACACCAAGAGGATCATGACGATGATCAGAAGCGACCGCTGCCTACGGGTCACCCCGCTGCCTATCACGAATGTCAGAACACAGGAGGAGGTAAAATCGAAGCTGGGGCCCATACCACTCTGCTTAAAGTTTTTTGTCGTTAGTACATCCAGTACTAGAAAGATGTTGGTGACAGTCGAGATGCTTGTAGAACACACTGTGTCCGTTGATTAAGAGCAAAGAAGACATCAATCCGATCCACATACCAGTCATCCAATATCCCTGGCCGTACGTGAAACCATCACTGAACCGGTGCAAGACGCCGAACGCAACGAGAGCGACGATGTTGATCGAATCTAGGAAGGGTTGAGAGACAGTCAACGGCACTATTCCGGTGGGAGAAATTACCGTGAACGGTTAAGGACGTTACGCTGATCAACGTCGTGACCAGGACGGGCCCTTTGTCCAGGAACCGGCAAATCAACGAGATATTCGCTACGAGAGCGAAAAACATAGAGAAGCCGAGCCCAACGTCGAGGATGACCGGGTTGGGTTTCGTTTCTACGACGACGTTTCCATCAGTACGGATGTACCAGTTGTCTGTGAGGCCAGGGATTTCAAGTAGGATGGAGAAGGGGATTATCAAGCCAGAGAGAATTGGAAGGACGCGGTGGTTTGACGCAGACAGGGGTTTGTCATCATCGTGGGAGGGAAATACGACGGCCTTTAGCCTAGCAAAGATTCCTGGTTTCGCGTCATCCTTTTCCGATGATTCCCTGGATTCCTCGGGGTGACCCCCGAAAGTTACCCGACGCTCAGCCCGTGGTGTTTCCTCAGGCTCGTCCTCATCATTATCTTGGGGGTCTGAGTCGTGAACGGATTCGTCGTCGTCCCCGGTGAGATCATTTGCCCCAGGATCATGACGCCGCTGCTCATCCTCGTCGTCATCTTCGTCTCCTGCAAACTCTTCTTCTTGGCGGGCCTTCTCTAGGTCCTCCAGGTCGTCAGAAGGCTTACTCGCGCGGTGGGGTACCAACAAAGAGGCAAGGAAGATGGAGAATAAGCCCATGGAGCGAGGACGTTGGCATGAAGCGTTGGAGTCCAAGGCGTTGGTGCTGCCGTCGAGGCTTCGTGGTGGTGGGCAATTATCGTGAAGATAACAAAGGACAGCTAGTATTATAGTAAGGGAGCGCACTGCCCGATCACCCCACAGGATCGTGCCTGAATCCTTTTTTCGATTGCTTCCACCCTGCGGGGATGACGCGGAGGCCGGTGTGTCCATTGTAGAACGTGCGTTCGACGGTACGATACGAGTTGACGCGTACGCAAGGAGGATAGTACAGTATCCTGCAGAACTACAGTTAGAACGGCCCTTTTCCATATGGGTTGAATTCAAGTCAAGGGCTCCGGCTCCGGGCTCCGCCACATGCCGGCAGTGTCCCCTTTATCTTATCTCCCCCCTTCGTCCAAGCTTACGGTCATGCTAGAAAAACACCAGTCAGAACTTATCGAGAATGCGATGGCGGTCGGTGCTCTCAAGTTCGGCTCGTTTACACTGAAATCCGGACGGTACCAATCTCGCTAGCATCTCAAACCGCGTCCCCATCTCACCGAACAAATTTCAAGGATCTCCCCGTACTTTTTCAACGCGGGTCTGATAAGTTCCGGGTCGATGCTTGCCACGCTCTCCGCTGGATACGCATCGCTCATCCGTTCTTCCCTCGAGTCATCAGACTACGTGAAATTCGACGTCCTGTTTGGACCCGCATACAAGGGGATCTCCCTTGCCGCCTGCACGGCTATGGTCCTACATCGTGACTATGGCATCGACGTCGGGTTCGCCTATGATCGCAAAGAGGCTAAAGATCACGGCGAGGGAGGCATGATGGTCGGTGCACCCGTCAGCGGGAAAAAAGTCCTCATCCTCGATGATGTCATGACCGCGGGTACTGCTACCCGTAACGCGGTCGATATGATCAGGAGCGGTGGTGGAGATGTCGTTGGGGTCGTGCTTTGTCTGGATCGTGAGGAAGTGGGGAAGGAAGGGGGTAGCACAGTCAGGGAGATGGAAGAGTACGTCGGAGGACCAGGTAGGGTAAAGGCAATTCTCAAGATGCGAGACCTCATGGCATGGTTGGGAGAACAAAGCAGAGTGGAGGATCTTGCAGCCATGAAAGATTATAGGGACAAGTATGGAGTTCAAGATAGTCAGAGCCAATAGAGACCACGTAAATGAGCAGTGATTATCAGGGTCCCGACGGAAAATATGAGCGACGGTATCCTCTACATGGAGCAGTGCGGGGGTTTGGAATCGACGACCATTAGTGAAATTGAAGTGGGGTATGATACAAAAGAGTTGGGGGGGGGCGTATATTATACCGGAGTGCAAGGTGTTAACGGGGGTTCTTGATTGGGGTCATATCATTGAAATGGGGAGTCCGAGGAGAAATTGGAGGCACATATGAAGAAAGCGAGGGAGAGATAGCTGGAGAACATAGTCGAGAGGGGATATACATCTTTACGGGATCGAAATCTGCACGGGGGGCTCTTGGTTTGGATCGGGAACCGATGGGCCAGGGACGATGATGGTGAGGACGCCGTCTTGCATATCCGTAATGACCTTCTCGACCTATTCTTGCCGTTAGAAAGGCGACACAATGAGCAGAGGGATAAGGAAGGCGAACAGTAGTATCACTGGGAACAGCCATGGTTCGATAGAACCTGCCAAACCTCCGCTCCTTAACAGCGAGGCCGGCATCTGGAAACACGGGTTTTGACTTGCCAGAAACCGTGAGCTGCTTCACACAGGTGTACGGGCATCTGGACAAGGTAATTTTCAAGTCACTCTTCTTCAAACCCGGTAACTCCAGCATCGCCTTCATAAGGTTGGCATCCTTATCATAGAAGACATCCGCCCGGATGGCATAATTGCGCTCAACCACAGCAGGTTGCAAAGAAAGAGGGGCGGACGGCAATTCCAAGGAGCTGTTGAGGGACAGTCCGACGGACGGGGGGAGGGAAGGGAAGAACGGAGCCAGGTCGGTCCCGACAACAGAAAGATCACATTGGAAGGGTGGGGCGTACCTTAACCCAGGGGCTGGCGGTACGCCTACACTTGCGGTATGTTGCTGCCCAGGGCAAGGCAAGGTGATTGCGGTCGGGCCTATGATAGCTGGGATCGAGATCCGCAACTGGGAGCCCGAAGAGGAGGGTTCGTGTACGCCTCTCCTCACTCTCTGCGCGACACCCTCAGACCCGCTGGATCTCCTGTAAGGGTGTGCAACACGAGTCTCTCGAACAGGTGCAGACCTATGAGGCCCAGGCAGCGAGGGCGACGCCCCAGACGCGCCTTGCAACCTGTCGAGGTTATCCTCGCCCACGCTAGGCGGTTCTACAGAAGGTTGATGAACATAGTCCCGCAGCCGAAAGAGACCTTGACTTGAGGCCGAGACGCGTTGAGGAACGGGAACGGTAGGGACGCCCGAGTTGAAGGCTTGAGGCTCTTGAGGGGGATTCGCGTCTTGGTGCGGAGGCTGGAAGGACGGGTCTTGATCTTGAAGATCCCAGGCGACGAAGCTAGCGGGCGTGGTCGGCGTTGACGCGTAAGGCTGGTCGGGGTTGTACTGGTAGGGGTGACCGTATGACATTTTACTAGACACGAAACAAACCGAGGATGAGGGGATTACCCCGCCAGCCTCGCCTCTTTATACCCAAATCGCAGCATGACTCACCCGCTATTCACGTCCCGATTTGGACACCGCCCCTCGCGTCGGTCATGGAAGCGTGATTGTTATCACGTGACTCACCGCCTTCGCGGGCGGCAGTGGGCAATTACCCCATTGTTCGATCATCTCGCGCATGAAAATACAGAATAACATTACAGAGGTAAGTGAGGCGATAATGGATGCGTACTAAGGAAGTCATACGGTGTGCTAGCGGGTGGAAGGGGTCTCATTCGACTTGAGCATGGAGGGACCGGGACCAGATAAACTTCCGCCTCGGCTCCGTATCAGGGAACCTGTCTCGGCAACCCTTGCACCACCCTCCGCGCCTTCTTTCCGATTCTCACTCCGACCACGTGCCAACGTGGAACTGCTGTCGCCAACGCGACGATCAAAGCTTGGCCGACGGTTCATCACGTCCTGCCGACCAAATGACTGAACCGGAGAGGAGGAATGCTCCCGCCGCGGCGAAGCATATGCTGACGGGGATCCAAACGAAGACGAGAGGGATGGGGGTGGGTTCATTGGGTAGGTGAGGTTCGACCGCGGTGTTCCGATAACCATTGGAGGGTTGGAGTTGAGCGATGACGAACCAGGTGAAGTTATCTGTGTATTGACGCTCGCGAAGCTTGCCGGCACCGGTGACAGGGGAAACGGGGATTCCGAAGACGACGCGGGAGAGTGTGATAACGGCGTGCTCGCCTCCGACAACTGGTCCATCATCGGTCTGTGTATTCGCGATGAAGGCCGTGGAATCGGTACGCTGAAAATGGGCCGCGGGATTTGTGCGGGTATGAAGCCAACGGTGGGAGATACGGATGTGGCGTTGGACATTGACCGTCTGCGTCGTGAATGGGAGACGGGTTCCACATTCGAAATCCCAATCAGGTTGTCGACCGACATCCCCATCTATGGCCGGAATCGTTGAGAAACGGATAGCCGCTGAGAGATTTAGGAGCGCACCCTTCGTCTGTGGTCAATCAATTCCTCTCTGTAGATTTCGTTCAGTCTCGTCAGCTTGACATAGTCCCGTTCCATATCAGTAACTCTGCTCCTAAGTTGCTCGTTCTCCCGCCGTAGTGCTTCGAGGACGATGTCCGTACTTGGGCTGGAACTCAGGCCAGCCAGGCTCGCCCTCCGTCGAGTCCTAAACTCTGCAAGGTCATCGGCCAAAGCCGGCGTTGGAATGTTGTTGTTCCCTGTCCCGTTGACACCGTTCGCCCCATTGGTCACGTTTTGGGCAGCAGCCAACCTCAAGGCAGATATCTCCCGGTTCAGCCTATTCACTTGCGCTTCGGACTCAGCTTCGAGTACATTCTCGAGTTCAATCTTCTCTTCACGAAGCTAGTGAGAGATGGAGACACAGTGTGTCCGCTCGATGTCAGGGAAGTGGAACATGTGGGGTAGATCACCATGGTTCATACCTTTTCGAGCTTGCGGGAGAGAATGTTTATGATTTTCTCCTCTTCTGCCTCGTAGGCGTTGATAAGGTCCTCCTCACGTTTACTTGTAGAGGTGTTGGGCTGAGGGTATCTCCAGACGGGGGGCGACAGTGACATGGATCACAGGGGCCAAACCGACGGGGAGGATTAAGACCAAGGTGCATTTCCGGAATTGCAGTAACCGGACGTCGGAAACTGATCCGCGCTGCCACAAATAACCAATAGTCAATTGAGGAGACAAAGCCACAGCGGCTTGTTGTAACCAGTGAACATAAACTACTTAAAACCGGCGCTCTAGTTTTGTTAGAAATCGTGACCCTCGACTTTGAAGACCTTCCCGTAATTCAGGTAACTGTCCATAGTTTTCCGGATGTCGTCAGGAAGGCCCATACTGATGAGCGTGTACGAAATCTTTTCGTGCCCGTGGGTTTGGCCCAATTTGATCAGACACCGGGCGATGGTCGTGGGGTACTGGATGGTTCGAACTAGGTCAAAAGCCAGCCATGATCGGGAGTCATCTAGAAACTCACCGTCATTTCACCGTAATCGGCGTACTGATAGGCAGCTACTCGGATGGCAGCCTGCAACGACCTTTGTAAATCGCCTTCCTCAGAGTACATTTCCAGGAGCTTGAGCCACGGCTTCTGGGAGAACCTCATCGAATCAAGGCATCTCTGATACGCCTCCTTTGCCTCTTCCTTATGGTTGAGTCTGACCCCTAGGTCTCCGATGATCTCCCACTCCATCCCAGTCTTTTTGTAGGCAATATGCTGGGTCTTGTAATGGGCAACCTCTGCCCTGAAGATCGTCCAAACTCGCAGATCCTGGGAGTCGATTCAGCTCACTGTGATGAGAATCAAACGGCACCAACGTACTTCGTACAGAACCATGAAAAGGTTGTCCAACCACCTCTCGCACAATCGTTTGTTGCTGAACGAGAACGCATCTACAGTCGTTGCGGGTGCGGGTGCCGCGTCATCAGCCCCGGAGGAGTTGTCGGCAGCAGCCTGGACGGGCTTTTCGAGAGGGGCGTGGACGACAGGTGTCGTTCCATTCACCTTTGTCTGATCTTCGCCTTCGCCCCCGCCTTCGCCCTCACCCTCGTCCGTACCTTCCTCTTCTTTTCCCTCCTCCTGACTCTCTCCTCGTTGTTCTGGTTCTCTCGCAACTTCTGTCACAGCCGCTTCACGCTCACCGTCCGACTCGGTCGAGATTCTGATTGTCGGAATATCGGCTATTGCCAGGGACCCCTGTCGAGACCTTTGTAATGGTGATTCCTTTACGGCACGAACGGATGCGTCATCGTCAGCATCACCGTTGGTACCGGTAACCAACGTAGACGCCTGTGAATTTTTTCGTTGTTTGCTAGAGTGTACAGAACCGTCTTCGTGGATGACACTTTGGGAGGATGCAGAGTCTTGGCGCCCATGGGGATTAGGGCTAGTCTGGGCTTTCTGCATACGATACTCTTCCTCCATCACGAAAACGAGACTCCGAGTCTTGAGAAGTTCGTCCCAGCCGATGCCCGAGACGAGGCGGGTAAGGAGTGCATAGGCCCTGGCCCAGGTTCCCCTCAGCCCAGGTGCAGGCAATCGCAGTAACGCAGGATCAGCCTTGAATTCGGTTTAGTGGGACTCAGAGCGGAAGGAAATGTAAAAGGAGTGACCTGGTCCTCTTCCGTTTTCTGCCTCTCGGGGAGGATCTCGACAATCGTCCCCTTTGATGGAAGGTGAACGCGCGCCGATGGTGGTTGTCTATGAGCATCGCGTCCATTGTATGTGAACATGGGACACGAGTTCAGAGTTAACAGAGCCTGATGCATCTCAGCCTTTCCGAAAACGGAGATAGCGTACGAGACCACCAACGTTTTCGTATTCCCCCAAGTCAATGTACACCTGTGTGAGCATCTCCCAAACCACAAATTCGCTCGGCGCAGAATTGACAGCTTGGCGTGCGAGTTTGAGTGCCCATTCGTGTTTGCCTTTCGACCGCAAGAACTCGCATTGGACATGGAGGAGAGTATACGACTGGTTGGAGTCGTTCATAGCACTATTCATGATCTGTATCGCTTTCACCTCTTCGTCTTCGAGGGACACAGGATGAGCGCCAATCCGAGATAACGGTTTGGTGGACTTACACATTCCAATGTAACTCTTTGCCAACAAGGACGCCACCTCTGGTTCACGGGGTAGGAGTTTCTCGAAGAGATTCGCCGCATGTTGGTACCTGCCACTATCGCCAAAATACTTCATAATCGCAGATGTTAGATGGTTTGAGACAACCGTCGCGACCTGGACCTCTGGGTCAGACCCAACCTGCCAACCTGAGGGGACGGTGAGGAGGTTTTTCTTTGTTCTGTTAGCGACTATGCGTACCTCGAGAGAAGAGTTCTTCGGCGGCCTTTAAAAACCTCAGCTCGCTCTCCGGGGTCGTGATAGGGTCCACCTTTCTGTAGCATTCGAGCCAATAGGTAGGGTCATCCGAGTACAAGATCGCACGGAGAATAGCGGAGAGATAGGTTTCTTGCCAGATTTCTGGTGTTGCATTGTGTCTATGGCTCCGTTAGCGCTAAATCACGCGTCTTATAGGAGGAACGCACCTTTCACCGCGGAGATCGATAACATAGGCGTGAACCCCTCCAGGAATCTTGACATCTACACGAACATCGACGCGAGAGAAGGCGTTGAAACAACTGAAAGATACCGTATCAGTCGTCTCAGATACGTGGAACTCGAGGGCCCGTACCAGTAACATCCGTTCCGAACTTTCCATGCTGGCCCCTTGGAGAACCAAGCAGAGGTGTCTTCGAACGAGTAGGTCAAGGAGTTGATGTACGCTGCGAGGGAAGCTGAGGAGGATGCATCTACTCCGGAAACGTAATGATAGGATCCAGTCTGTTCATATAAGTACGCCCGTTATTGAACACTGCACAGTTGCGGAAAGTTTGGTTGACTTGCATCGCGTTGACCACTACGTCCCGTGGTCTTCACAACATGGCATAGATCTGGAGGACCAAGTTCGCGAAAGGATGCTGGAGAGGAAACGACAGTCGTCAGCGGTTTTGGAAGACGGGGCAGTGGGCGCGATGCGGATACGGACAGAGACTCTCGGTCCTAGCGGCTATTGACTCCCCTAGTTCTACCTGTAGCGGGGTTGTAAGCGTCGAGAGAAAGAGACTGGAGAGATAGGGTGCGGACTTCGAAGAACTCAGGGATGTCCTTGAAGGAGCCGTCCGCCATCGAATGAGGTCAATGTGGAACAACTTGTACTTGTGATTGGACCCGTTCGGCGTTCCCCGCCCACGTATCACACTTTGGAAATACTCGAAATTACGAATTTACACGAGGGCGGACAGTACACGGAATACACGGATATCGTTATCATCCTCAACTTTTGGTAGAGTCCAGAGCCGCAAGCTGATCTACCAAATCCTCCATCACAGATTTTGTTCGGACATGGGAAGCTGTTCCGATGGGTGGCGGACTCGGAACGGGTAGGTCGATGGAAGATCCAGTCGAAGCGAGCCGCATGGGAACAAGAGGAGCGCTTTGGGGTTCGAAACCTGGCGCAATCTTCCGAAGTGCATGACGTTTCTGCATCTCTTTGCCCTCTACCCTGTCCCTGAGATAAGCTTCTCGGCGGGCGGCGTGCGCAGCGAAGGTCTTGCGACGAGACGACTCAAGGGTGAGGATATGATTCTCCAAAGAGAATGGGTAGACGAACTGTGATAATAATAGCGGTGGAATCGCATTCAGTGACCGATGAATGCCGAAGACCCGACTCACATATGCTGACACGCTTTCGGGCAAAGGGTGTACATCCGGAGGCAATTCCACCTGGATGACCGTGATGTGAGAGGCGTTCTTTCCCGTAATCACCTTATGGAAGACGGACCGGCCGGGGAAACCTCAGGGCTGGCGACTTGATGAGAGGAACGTTCACAGCAGCAGCATACTGATTGTGGTTAGGTTGTGCTGGGGCAGATTGTCGGGTGAACCAAAGATAATGAGACAAAGTCGAAAGATTGAGCTCACGTTCAGGCATGAAAGTGGAGTGGAACAGGCGAGACACCGACGAGACCGGCTTGGTTACTAGAAGGGATCGATCAAAGCCTCGAGTGGGCTGGTATCATCATCAGTTGACCCCTGGCGTGTTCAAAAGGAAAGGCTCCGGACGCTTACTCGGTCTTATCGCCTCTTACCCGATTGCCACTGAACAAGACGGTGGTTGTTGCCTAGCACGGGGTCGCTCGGAGGTGATCGATAGACCCCTTGGGGGCGAGCAGGCGGCTACTGGCGGAGAAGCCAAGGTCTTTATATAAACACCACTCTCTCCTCCCTTCACCCCCTTCTTTCGTCCACTCTTCGCCATGCAGTGTGTCACGATCCTACCCGCTATCGCCTCCCCGGTGTCTCCGAAATCTCGCTTTGCCTTGACACAGATCAACGGTAGCGTCTGTTTGGCTCAGAGTGAGTAGCAGTGGGCCACACATCTTGGAGTCGTCCTTCTCTAATGGTAATTTCACCTCCACAGTCCCACCGTCTACACCGGGGTCTACGGCATCCGCGTTGTCCACAGTAGACGCAACCATATTCACTCACGAGTTCATAAACATCTTCCGGTTCTCCCACCAAGCAGTCATACATCCAGCCGACATCCATGTTATCGATCCAATTGACGATGACTCGGCTCGATACGAAGAGGAGAATGGCACCGTTTTTCTCTCCAGAGACGTCATGGAACGCTTTAGCAAGCTGACGGTACGTCGACCCGTGAGGCCGATCCGTCGATCTCGAGCGCGATATGCATCCCGATCAAGTCACATGCCACCTCTCTCAGTCCCGGCAGTCATCACCCACCTTTCGTACTCTGTGCGGTGACGAGTTCACCATCCACCTCCCTCTTTCCCCGTCCCCTCACGCCCTCGTTGTCGGTACTTGCTACTTATCTTATTTCCTTCTTTGTGTACTACTGCGCACACCCCCATTGTATTACCTCTCACAAGCTTCTAACCCACCCGAACTTTTTTGATGCTCCGAGAACAAGCAATGATGACGATGATGATGACGATGATATAATACACCGTCTCGAGACCATCCCGTCCAGGGCGGAATCGCAAATCTCGGGCCCGACAACTCGCTTAGAACAGCCATGGGCCAACTGCGTCATACGGAACAATCAGCCCGACCGCCAATCAATACGAATATGGGTTATTTGCCCACCTCGGCCGCGCCTCTCCTCGACCTTGATTTGGAGACAGCTCTGGTGGATCAGGTTCAGGGCTTTAACGGCGTCCCGACCCTGGATCACACACGAGATATTCACCTCACTCGCGCCCTGACTTATCATCTCCAGGTTGACGTTCCCCTGCGCGAGTGAGGTGAACATGCGCCCAGCTATTCCCACCATGTTTTTCAGCTTCCCCACGAGTGAGAGAATCGCCATCCCTCGATGCAAAGTGACCTGGTTCGGGGTGGTCTCAGATATCCGTAGCCCTCAACAGGGTGTATAGAAGAGGGACCTGGGACTCACAGTGCCATACTTTTCCAGGTCCTTAACCAATTTGTCCATTACTTTCTTCTCATGGGTGTCCTCGATGGCCATACTGATATGAACCTCGCTCGTGGAAATCAAATCAACGACCACACCGTAGCGGTCAAGCATCCCAAAAATACCAGCGAGGAATCCATGCGAGACACTCTTTCTGTTCGAGTTTACGTTCAGGACGATGATTCGCTCCTTAATCGTAACAGCCGTTGGAAGCTTTTTGTGACCCTGCTCAACCAGTTGTAGATAGCTGAGCTTGTCCGCAGAGAGGGGCTCAGGGAGGAGTATTTCCCCCGCCTCGGAGGCATCCAGTTCCGAGTTCGGATGAATCACGGTTCCTAGGCCTCTCGGACGTTCAACGTTCTTTATCCTGATTGGGATTTTCTTGCGGATGGCCTGCGGGTAGTGTCAATCACAGTTAGCCATTTGTTGGCAGTGTGATGAGGGGAACGTTACCTGTTCCATTGTGAATGGGTGCACGACCTCACTTCCATAGTAGGTCAATTCCGCCGCCTCCTCCGGAGAGATGATGGGTATCACCCGAGCCGTGAGGACTTTACGAGGGTCAGCGGTGAAGATCCCATCGACCTCCTTCCATATTTGCAGTTCGGACGCCTCCAGACCAGCGGCCAATACCGCGGCACAGAGGTCAGTATAACCTCTCCCTACTTGACGAAGTAGTGATCCAGGTACCGGACCAAAGAAGCCTCGGGGGAATGTAAATGAAGGCGTATTTCCCAGCAATCGATCGACATACCTGTGATAACGGGCACTCTGGAACCGCAGCGCTTCAGGCGTTCGGCCAATGCAACGCCAAGCTTATCGTAGAACCGCTGGTCTAACGTTGGCCCCTGCATGCCGAAATCCTCTTCCGTGCTAGGGACCACGGCATCGAGTGAAACATACTCGGCGTCTACACCCTATCTTAGGAGATAAGCGATAAATTCCACAATGGCGCAAGGGAAAGTCCGACCTGGTCACGTAACACGGCCGTCATGAGTTTGCACGCCATCCTCTCGCCGAACCCAATCACGGTGTCTTTTGACCTCGGAGACATCTCACAGATGACCTTGGAGGAGAATGAATGAATAAATTCCGTAAATTAGAACATACACCAACCTGGATAGCCATCAAGAACGACCGCAGTGCATCGCAGTCCTTTTCTATCTCTGCTTCCAGTTTTCTAAGTATTATGGGGCTGGTGATTGAAGAGCGAGCGGCTGTGATGTGGTCCGAACGGATAAGATCGACAGTCGCGAAAAATGGAGGCTCGTCACTTGGGGGAGGCATGGAAGACACTGCCGAAGACGATGACATCATCAAAGACGAGGACAGCCCACCCTTCGTGAGTGACGGAGAACGGGACCTGCAACCATCTGGAGAATGCAATGGTGAAGTCCAGTCATGACCCTGGGACGCCCTACTCGTCCCCGGAGTCTGGGATCTTTGAAGAGCCTCGGAGGAGGCCCTGAGCAAAAGGTTGGTGGTTCCCAGAGCTTTTGTAGAACCAGATCGGGCCGAACACACGACTGCAACCTTATGGTTGTCTATGTAGTTTCTACCGAGCGGCGTTGGTGAAAGGCCGTGAGATGGGAAAACTAGGAGACTGACGAGACGATATCGCGCGCGATCTTGACGGCAAACTTGCCGATACTCGTTCCACCAAACTTTTGGACGAGCCAACGTGCATCGGGGTCTATCGTGTTCTGATGCAGATTTGGTGGGGTTTGGGGCGGTGGGGAGTCTGGACTGGAGGGGGGATCAGAAAAATCGGAGTCCGGGCTCATCGTTGAGGGAGAGGGGTGGGGGACGAGGGTGCGACATCGTAACTGTCACTGTGCAGACTCGCGTTATGCTAGGGGTCGACTCGGTGCCAGTACACACTGGGTGATATCTGCCCGTCCCCTCCGGCATCGGCGCCGGGTCAGTGCCAACCCGGGAGCGCGTTGGTGAGAAATTACATCAAACGTCCCACACGATTTCCCACCACCTGCAGCGTCTCTCGCTAACCGCCTGTCTCCCCCAGCAAGACCCAACGTATCCTCCACCCTCCGTGACCGTCTTTACTTTGGCCGACGTCGTGGATGCACCCCTGTAGATCAGGCACCACCCAACGCACTCGGTCACCCCGTCAATCCTTCCAGCTTCGTTTTTATTCCCGGAAGCGCGCATCTTGTGGGCAGAACATTTCTTTCTAACCCCGTGCTTGTCCTGGCGTCGGGCTTTTTCTATTGTCCGTTCCGGGCATAGCTCCTCAGGTGATGATCATTCCTGCTCGGTCGGAAAGCTTCTCATGATCATTGATTTCCTCTCTCCCACAGACCTCACTCCGCACTCCCATCCAGTGCCTTACCCGTACCGCACATTTTGAATGCCCAAAGGGACTCATACCCGCGATCCACTCGATGATGCTCTTCGGCCGCCTATAGACGAAACTGACGAAGAAAGGTCGATCCGCCTCCAGACCGAGGAACAGGCAAAGCGCGTGTCTGACGCCATCGATGAGGCTATTCGACAAGAGCGTCAGGCGGCGAAGAAGAAGGACGTTGTACGCATACTGCTCCTCGGGCAGAGTGAATCCGGTGAGCCATTTCTTATCCTCGCTCCCAGCCACTTGATTCACCTATCCGATGATAGGCAAATCTACGACCCTTAAACGTAGGCCCCCACTATCCTGCTGACCTCTAGATGAACTGATACCCCTTCTAGAGTTTCAAAGACTCTATACCCCCACGGCTTTCCGCGAAGAACGGCATCTGTGGCGTTGCGTGATTCAGCTGAACATCGTTCGCTCAATCCGAACAATTCTCGATACAATATCGGACGTCCACCGTACCGCGGTCCTCAGCGACGATGAGAGCGATGGGGATGAAGAGTTCTTACCTTCTGACCAGCTGGTTGCCATCGAAGAGCGGTTGAAACCTCTCAAACACATCGAAAATATATTAGTCGCCAAACTCGTACCCCCCGACGAGGCCGAAGCAACCCATCTAGGAAACCGGCCTGACATCATCAGCAGCTCCAAAAACCGTAAGGACCAAGAGATATTCGTTCGACCCGGTATGGGGTGGCACAGATCCCTCCTCCGTGGCGCCCGTTCCTCTCGTCCCACATCCGCTGGCAGCACTGGCCTGGAGACACCTGATGATACCCAGTGTGTATTGGGTTCCTGCTGTGAAGATATGATTGCCCTATGGCAAAACCCCTCCGTGCGTGCGATCCTCCAGCGTCGAAAAGTTCGCCTAGAAGAGCTACCTGGGTTGTACGTGATCACGCCTTGTTTCATGTCACCACGTGTTCATCTCCGTCTAGTTATCTCAACGACCTTGAACGGATGACGTCTCTAAAGTATGTTCCGACCGACGGTGAGTGGGACGATAAGGTTTTGTATTCCCACAAGGCTTCTCACTAGTATTTCATATCCGACAGACGACGTCCTCAAGGCCCGCCTCAAGACCGTGGGTGTGTGTGAATATAAATTTCATCTGGAGGCCACTGCTGGTTCGGAAAGTGGAACCGAGTGGCGAATTATTGAT